>Ga0207684_10000980_pt1 | contig 32009 bp, 33 predicted proteins | sample KBSK5501metaG_FD_184342 | JGI IMG/M metagenome (GOLD analysis project Ga0207684, IMG submission 184342) | Corn, switchgrass and miscanthus rhizosphere microbial communities from Kellogg Biological Station, Michigan, USA - KBS K5-50-1 metaG... | ecosystem: Host-associated > Plants > Roots >... | reverse complement strand
GCGATCCGGTCAAGATCGAGCAGCAGGTCACGGCGATGGTTCCACCGGAGGAGTGGACGGGGTTGTCGCTGCGCTTGATCCTGCATGGGCGGCGGGTGTGCATCGCGCGCCGGCCGCGGTGTGAGGAGTGCGTCCTCAACGACTTCTGCCCGTCGTCATGCACTCGCCCGAAGGCCCGCAAGAAAACCTGACATACCTTTAGGGGCCCTCCCTTGATTTCCGGTCCCCTCCCCCAACCGGCACGCCTGCCCGAATTCAAATCGATTTGAAAGCCAACGCCAACCCAGGCTGTTAAGACACCGACGAACATTTGTTCTATGATCGTGGAGGTGGACTCAGCGGAGCCCCGTGTCACCGAAGTCGAGTACGAAGAGGTCCAGTGCAAGTCGGCACTCAACCCGGTCAAGGGCATGGGTTTCAATTGGTCGCTCAACCCCTACACCGGCTGCGAGCATCGTTGCGCCTTCTGCTACGTCCGCGCCTTCGAGCTTCGCGCCGACCGCCCCTCCGACGATCGCTACGGCCGCACCGTCCGCGTCAAGGTCAACGTCGCCGCCGTCCTGCGCAGCGAGCTTTCACGGAGGTCATGGCGGAGAGAAACCGTCGTCGTCGGCGCGGCCACCGACCCGTATCAGCCGGCCGAAGGCCGCTACAAGCTCACGCGCCAGTGCCTGCAGGCGCTGCGCGATTTCTCGAACCCGACCTCGATGATCACCCGCGGCCCGATGATCGTCCGCGACATCGACGTGCTCACCGACCTCGCTCGCCGCGCCGACCTCCACATCACGGTCAGCATCCCTACCGTCGACGACGACATCTGGCGGCGGACCGAGCCCGGCACCGCCCACCCAAGACAGCGGCTCCGCGCGATCGAGAAACTGGTCGCGGCCGGGATCGACGTCGGCGTCGGCATGGCGCCGATACTCCCGGGCCTTTCGGATCGCCCCGAAGGCATCGAGGCCGTGGTCAAAGCCGCCCGAGCCGCCGGCGCAACCGGGCTATGGGCCGGGATGCTGCACTTGAAGGACGGCACGCGGGAGCATTTCATGTCTGTGCTCGGCAAACACTGGCCGGAGCTCGTACCACGCTACGAAGCCGCTTATCGAGCCCGGGCTTACCTGCCGCAAGCGTTGGGCGAGTCGACCATGAAAACCGTCGCCCGGCTCCGAACCGCCCACGGCGTTGCCGACCGGCGCCGGATCGTGCTCAAACCGCCGCCCGAACCGGAGCAGCTCGCCCTCCTCGGCTAGCATTCGTGCTGCACGATGCGGAGCCCGATCGACGTTCTCGCAGGCCGGGTCGGTGGCTTCAAGAAGATGGAAGTCGCCCGCCGAACGGTTCCTTGCTATAAGCACGTAATCGAGAAGGACGGGGAAATGCTGTCGCTGTGCCTGCTAGTGGACTCGGGGAAGCTGTATCGCTTTCCCTACGAAAGCGTCAAGGGCATCAAGGGTCTCGCGATCAAAGCTCGCTATCTTCGCGGCGAGATGGAGCACCTCCGCCTGCGTGAGTTCCAGCCAGGACTTTGTCGCTATGTCGAGCGAGCAGAAAAAGCCGGCTGAGTCGCTGGTACAGGGACTCCTGGCCGAAAAGCGGGAGCTGAAGGTACTTCTCGAGCGGGCACGCATGGAGCTCGAGGAGGCGCGCCAGGGAGCGTCCGGACCGGACCCGCGCGTCAAGGAGCTGGACGACGAGGTGGAGCGGCTCAGGCATCAGCTCGCCACGGCCCGCGCCGAGGCGACCTTGATGCGCGAGGAGCGCGACGAGCTCCGCACTGGTATCGAAAGGGCTCTGGAGCAGTTCGTCGCGGACGAATAAAAACCGAGAGGCCCCGCCGCAGGCGAGGCCTCTTCAGCTCACCGGAAGGTGATTACTTGGCCCAGCCTTCCACCATCGGCACGTAAGACGCGGCCAGAGGCCCAAGGACCGGGAAGTTCACACGGTTGCCGCCGGCTTGCAGGGCCATGATCAGGCCCACCAGCCAGATCACGAACCAGACGATGTCCCAAAGGATCAGCAAGAACACCAGCGGCAGGACGATGATCGTGAGCACCCACAGCACCAGCCAGACGACGAAGGCACCACCATGGATGACCAACGCCGAGGCTGCGTTGTATTTCACGTCGGGGTCATCCTTGCCGACAAAAAGGAAGATGAGGCTGCCGATCGGTGGCAGCAAGGCCCAGGCGAGAATCGTGTACAGGTTCTTGTTGCTCCCCGTGGCGCCCGCTCCACCCATGGGAGTCGGCTGGCCGGGGGGCGGGGGCGGAATCTGCGACATGGAAACCCTCCTGTAAAAGCTGGTCTGTGCGCGCCGATTATGGGTCGGTGGCCAGCAAAACGCCATAGTTTCGAAGGATCGTCAGAAGGGTGCTAGGCTCGCGGACGACATGACCGATTCGGCTCAGAACCCGGAAAGCCCTTCGGAGCCCGTCAAACCGGCCGCGCCGGCTCGGACCTCCGAACCGGTTGTCGAGGGCCCGCCGCCGACCGTGCCGCCGCCCACGCCGCCGCCCGATCCCTATGCGGTCGACGCGACCATGCGGCTGATCCCTGTGCCCAACTTCGTGGTGCCGGTCCCCGCACCCGCGCCCGCACCCGCGCCGGCCCCGCAAGCGCCCCAGCCCGAGCGCCGGATTGGGAAATACATCGTCAAGCGTGAGCTTGGACGTGGCGGGATGGGGACCGTTTACCTGGCCGAGCAGCCTGGACTCGGCCGCGAGGTTGCCATCAAGGAGCTGATCCTCTCAGCGGTCGCCGATCCAACCGCCCTAAAGCGATTCATTCAAGAAGCACAGGTCATGGCCAGGGCGAGCCATCCCAACCTGGTGCAGGTCCATGACCTCGAGCAGATCGGCGATGCGAACTACATCGTCCTCGAGTTCGTGCGCGGAAAGTCGCTGCGAGACGTGCTCAACCAGGGTTCGCTTGCGCTGCCGCAGACGTTCGCCGTCATGCACGGCGTCCTGCAGGCGCTTGACTACGCGCACAAGCGCGCCATCGTCCATCGCGACATGAAGCCCGAGAACGTGCTGATGTCCGACGAGGGCGACGTCAAGGTCGCCGACTTCGGAATTGCGCGCCTGATGGATGACTCCGGCGCCGGCTCGACGGCAACCAAGACGGGGACCACCGTCGGCACGCCGCAGTACATGTCGCCTGAGCAGGTCGCCTCCAGCAAGGTCGACGGACGAAGCGACCTCTACTCGACCGGGATCATGTTTTACGAGCTGGTCGTTGGGCAGCCGCCCTTCACCGCCTCTGATGCGGACGGGCCCTTCACGTTGATGGCCAAGCATGTTCAGGCGCCGCCCAAACCGCCTTCGGTGCATCGGCCCGGGCTCGACATGGGACTCGAGGAGGTGATCCTCAAGTCGCTTTCGAAACGCCCGGAAGATCGCTTCCAGACGGGCCAGGAGTTCGATGACGCCATGTGTCGCGTCGCCGACCGCATCACTCCCGGCTGGCAGCGGAGCCTGGAGCCGGGCGCGGATCTGTCGAAGATGGTGCCTGGCGCGACGCCTTACTCCACCGCGGTCCCGGCGGTGTCCGTTCTGCCTGTTACGCCTGTCGGGTCGCCGATGCCGGTGCAACCCGTTCAGTCCGTGTACAACCCGACGCCGCCGGTCAAGCCGGCCGCCAAGAAGACCTCCGGCTGCATGGGCTTGATCGGAGGATCGATTGCATTTGGCGCATTGGCCTTGCTCTTGGTTCTACTCGTCGCTCACTAGTCGGCCAGGTGACCCATTGACGCCACTGGGACCTGGTGCTATACCGGCCCCGAATCCGGCGCTTATCGGTTGATTGGCAAGCGCCGCAGCTCCGATTGCGACAGGAGGTGGGGATGACTTTGAACCACGACCACGTGGGCCACGCCCATTTCTGGGAGCGGGCGATGACCAGACGCAATTTCATTGGCGCAGCTGCGGTTGCGGGAGGGGCAGCTGCGACGGCCGGCATCTGGCTGCCGCAATTCGCCAAAGCAGCCGCATTCGCCGAAGCCGATCCGCGGCCGATCCCTGGCGGGACTTTGCTGCCGTTCCAACCAACGCCGTTCCACTTCTTCTTTCCGACCGACGGCGTGCCCGGCGCCGTCACCGTAGCGAGTGGCCACGGCGACCCGTCGCTGATCACCAACTTCGACGGCATGATCGGGGTGGCCGATGTCGGCCAGACGGGCGGTACCGACGGCGCGGGTAACAAGCTCCTCTGGAAGGCGGACGTACGCTTCATGAAGGGCACGTACGTTGGCACGGAAGGCGACACGAGAACCGGCGCTTTCGCTTTCATCTGACTCGACATCTACACACAGGCACCGTTGGTGCCTTCCAACCAGATCCACGACTTCAACCCCGGCGTAAACCCGTTTCCGGGTGGCCTCTTCTGGACCATGCCAATTCCTCCAGGGAGCGTCATGGTTGACCTGGTCGGCAAGACCGCATCGCTCGATTTGAGTCACAGGAAGATCGACGACTACGGCACGGTTATCCGTGCTCTGGCTTTCGATAACGAGCTGGCAAGTGCGACCATCGACCTTGAGCTGAGCTGGAGCGGCGGTACCGGACCGACCACCATTCGCGACACGACCAACAAGTTCACTGGCGAGTACGTGACCGGCTCAGCGGACCTCAAGTGGTCCGCCCAGGAGCCCGGATTCGAATTCGTTTCCGATGTTGGGCACGCCGAATTTGCCCGGATCGGCCACGAACGGAATGGAGTCTTCTTTACGTAGCAGCAAGAGAGGAAGCGTGGGGCTACCCCGCCTGCGTGGGCGGGGTTTGCCCCACGGCCTGGGCCGCCAAAGCCTCCTCAGCCTCGGCGCCGATCAGGATGTCTTTCGATTCCGCGTTGCCGGCGGCCAGGATCGACTTCTGCGTGTACTGCTGAGAAAAGCTCTGGTGCGCCTGGGCGGCCAGGTCGGTTGGAAACTGAACCCACGGGGAAGTGGGTGTCTCTCGGATCGCCACCACCTGGTAGATGCGGAACGTCTCCGCCGACTTGCCTTTGAGCTGCACGCCAGGCACCAGGTCGACAGCGATGTACTCCTTGCACATGTCATAGGTCTGCTGCCCGATGAGGAGATGGAAAGCCGGCGCGTGGGCGCAGAAGCGGGCGGCGGTGTTGACGGTGTCGCCGAGCGCGGTGTACTGAATGCGGCTGCGTGAGCCCAGGTTGCCGACCACCGCCGGCCCTGTGTTGACGCCGATGCCCCAGCGCACCGGGGGAAGGCCGCTTGCGAGCAGCTTTTCCTGCAGCTCTGGTGCCCGGTTGATCAGGTCGTAAGCGCAGCGAACCGCGAGCAGCGCGTGATTCTCCTGCGTCCGCGGCGCGTTCCAGAAAGCGACGATCTCGTCGCCGACATATTTGTCAATCGTCCCGTCCCACGTGAAGATGATCCCGCTGAGGTGATCCAGGTACATCTGGATCACCGCCGTCACGTCGTGGGCCGACATCGACTCCGACATCGACGTGAAACCGCGGATGTCGACGAACAGGAGCGTGATGTCGCGGCGCTCGCCGCCGAGCATGATGTCGGCGACTCCACGTCGGGTGGCGGCCAGCTGCCTCACGATCTCCGGCTTCAAGTACTGCCCGAAGATCGAGGTCACCTTGCGGCGCTCCCTGTCCTCGTACAGGAACCGATAAGCAGTCACCCCTGAATAGGTGAGGCCCACCGCGAGCCACGGATGGAGAACGTTCGGAATCAGACCGCCTCCCGCGGCGACAAAGCTAATTGCGAAAGTGAAGATCACAAGCGCGACCACGGTGGCGATCAAGCCAAGTACGACGGTGAACCGGGCGATGACCAGGGCCATGCCCAGGGAGAGCAGCAGGATGACGAGAAAGACGACCAGTGGCGGCTCAGGCGACAAGAATTTCGTCTCGATCAGCATCTGGGCCACATTGGCGTGCATCTCGACGCCGGGCATCAGCTGACCACCCGCCCCGGCACTCGTCGTCGCATTGACCTCGTCATGGACGCCGCTGAGGTAGTAATCGCCGATCAGAACGATCTTGTCCTTGACCAATGCAGTCGAGAAGCTGCCGTTGTAGACGTCTGCGAACGAGATGTAGTGGTTCTTGTCGCGGAAGTTGCCGGGAGGTCCGAAATAGTTGATCAGGGCCGCGCCGTTGCTGTCCACGTACATCGGGTTCCGCCACGTAGTCCCGAACGTCGCCTGGCCGTTCGATTCCTGAAGCTGAGGACCCTGGAGGCCCGCAAGCCACGCTCGGTAGGCCGCGAAACCGATGGGATTCAAGGCCGTGTCGCTGCAATCACCATCGGTTGCGCAGGCGGGCTGCATGAACATCGGGATGCGACGCACGACGCCGTCGTTGTCCGGCTTGATGTCCACGGAACCCAAAATCACATTGGGGTAGGGCTGGCAAGGACCTGTGGCGTTTGTGCATCGGAACATGTGCAGAGGGATTTGATCGACGCCAGTGGGGTTGGTGCTTGGAGAGGTCTGCTCGTATCTGCCGTCAGCCGGCAAGATGTTGTCCGCCCCGTACGCAAGGACGACCGGAATCCGGCTTTTCGCCAGAGCGTCGGCGAAGGCCTTGTCGCCGTCAGCCTGGCGTGGGTCCGGGAACGAGATGTCGAATGCCACGACAGCAGCGCCTGCATCTTCCAGGTTCCGCAGAACGGTCGCATAGCGAGTGCGAGGGACGGGAAAAGTGCCGATGGTCTTCACGCTCTGGTTGTCCAGGCCCACGATGACCACGTTGTCGTCCGGCCTTGTTTGGCTGACAAGCCGATCCTCGGGATGACCGGCCAGGTAGACCAAACAGGATCCTGGCTTGGCGTCGCAAGCGAGTTGCTGGGTGTACATCCAATAAGTCAGTCCGCTGAGTACCAGAGCAATCAGAACCGCGACGACGGTGCGGTATGTGTACCAGTAGCGGATGTAGCGGCCCACGGGAGCGGTGGGATCATAACCAAGGTGGCCGTAAAAGTCGGCATCGCGGGCTGGATCGACAAGTCGCTGATGGACTCAGGGCTGTTCTATCCGATGAACGCGAAGTCGTCGGAAGAGCGCCTGCAGTTTTACGCCAGCCAGTTCCCTCTGGTCGAGGTCGACTCCACCTACTACGGCATGCCCAAGAAGGAAAACTCGGACTTGTGGGTCGCACGCACCCCGGCGGGATTCACGTTCGACGTCAAATCCTTCTCGCTGTTCACCAACCACCCGACCAAACCGATGGCGCTGCCAAAAGACATCCGCGACCAGCTGCCTGAGAAGCTGCGCGAGAAAAACATTTACCTCGAGCACATGCCGCCGGAGCTCGTGGACGAGTCATGGGAGCGGTTCCGCGAGGCCCTCGAGCCGCTGCGTGCCGCCGGCAAGCTCGGAGCGGTTTTCTTTCAGTTCCCGCCCTGGTTTCTCCCGTCGTCGCGATCCCTTGCATACGTCGAGCAAGTCCAGGAGCGCATGTACGGGTTTCAGATCGCCGTCGAGTTTCGCAAGCCGGAATGGCTGGATGCGCGTCACCTCGAAGGCACGCGCGCATTCTTGCGCACAAGGGACATCCCATACATCGCGGTCGACGTTCCGCAGGGTCACAAGACGAGCATGCCCCCAATCTTCGACGTGACCTCGTCGAAGCTCGCTGTGGTCCGGTTCCACGGCCGCAATCACGAGACGTGGGAGCTGAAGGGAGCTCCACCGAACCTGCGTTTTCGTTACGACTACACCGACCAGGAGCTCACGGACTGGGTGCCTCGCATCAAGGAGATGGAGAAGTCGGCCAAAGATGTGCACGCGCTGATGAACAACAACTACTCGAACTACTCGGTCAAGAACGCCAAGCAGCTGGAGAAGCTGCTGGCGGCCTGGCAGAAGTAGCTAAGGAGCCGGAGGGACGCCTGACCCGCCCAGGCGCGCGGACCTGAGGCGGCGTGTCTCTCCGATGACGTGGTCGAGGAGGCCGCCGAATATCGGCTCCACCAGATCCACGAGCCGGTAGGGCAAGACCATGGCGTCACGGCGGGGGAAGCGGGCGGTGCGGACGATGAGCCTCGCTACCCATGCGGCCGAGTATTGCGGCCCGATCGGCGCCTCGGTGGCGGCGAAGAACTCGGTCTGGGTGGAAGCGGGATAGACCACGCAGACCTTCACGCCCGACCCCGAAAGCTCCCCGCGAAGCGCGTGTGAAAGCCCGACCAGCGCATATTTCGTCGCCGAGTACACGGCGGAGTAAGGCGCGGCCCTGAACCCGACCACCGAGGCGACGTTGATGATCACCCCGCGTCGCCGCTCGAGCATCGAGGGCAGCGCGGCCTGCGTCGTGGCGATGACCCCCGCCAGGTTGGTGGCGATGAGCTCGTCGACCTTCTCCTGCGGCATCTCGTGCAACCTGCCCATCCAGCCAAGACCGGCGTTGTTGACGAGGATGTCGATGCGTTCGTGGTCGCGGAGCGCGGAGGTCACGAACGCATTTGCGTCTGAGCTCCGCCCGACGTCCAGCCGCCGTGTGCTCACGTCGGGCGAGCCCTTCTCACGGCACTTCTGCGCCACGGCATTCAAACGATCCAGTCGCCTGGCGCCAAGCGCAAGCCGTGATCCGCGGCGCGCGAAGGCCAGCGCCGTCGCCTCGCCGATGCCGCTCGAAGCACCGGTCACCGCCACGACCGCCCCCTTCAATCGCATGCGGACTCAAGCTTAGAGGCGGCATAGAATCCCGACCGTGCGGGCGCTGACATACGCGAGCGAAGCCAACGTCAGGGTCGTCGACGTTCCCAAGCCTTCGATCACCAAGCCGACCGAGGCGCTGGTCAGGGTGACGCTGAGCGCCGTCTGCGGTTCGGACCTTCACATCTACCACGGGCGAATTCCCGGATGCGAGGGCAGTGTGCTCGGCCACGAGTTCGTGGGCGTCGTCGAAGACGCTGGATCCGAGGTGCGGCGCTTCACGCCCGGCGATCGAGTCGTGTCCTCTTTCTTCAGCTCGTGCGGTGACTGTTACTACTGCCGGCGTGGCTGGTTCAACCAGTGCATTCAAAAGGCGACGTTTGGCTATGGCCAGTACTTCGGCGCTCTTGGTGGTGGCCAATCCGAGTACGTCGTCGTGCCACTCGCGGACCACACCATGGAGCCCATCCCCGCCGGCCTCGGCGATGAGCAAGCGATCTTCGTCGGTGACATCCTGGCCACCGGCTTTTTCGCGGCGGAGCGAGCGGAGATATCGGCCGGCGACACCGTGGCCGTGATCGGAGCCGGCCCGGTTGGGCTGATGTCGATCATGTCCGCCCATCTGTTTGGCCCGGCACGGGTTTTCGTGGTCGACATGGTCGACAGCCGCCTCGAGCTCGCCCAGGGTCTCAGCGCGATTCCAATCAACGCCACGCAGACGGAACCGGTCGAAGCGATCAAGCAAGCCACTGGCGGCTTCGGCGTCGACGCCTCAATCGAGGCGGTGGGCCTTCTCGAGAGCATCGGTACCGCCATCGCCTGCGTACGGGGTGGGGGAACGATCTCGTCGGTCGGTGTTCCCAACCACGCCACAGGAGACTTTCCGTACCTGGACATGTGGAGCAAGGCGCTCACATACCGCGCTGGCTGGTGCAACGTTCAGGCCTACATGCGCCCGCTGCTCGACCTGATCGAGGCAGGTCGTCTGAAACCGGATGCCATCATCAGCCACCGCATGAAGCTCGATCAGGGCGAAGAGGCTTATCGGATTTTCGATGCGCGAGAGGCGACCAAGATCGTCCTTGTGCCATAAAGCGGTGTGATGGCTGGGCGGTATGACGTCATCGTCGTTGGCTCAGGCTCCGGTGGCGGAGTCGTCGCCAGCCGCCTGAGTGAAGATCCCGCGCTCCGGGTGCTGCTGCTCGAGGCCGGGCCCGATCCCCATGACGACGTTCCCGACGCGATTCGATACATGCGGCAGGGCAGCGGCGTCGAGGAGTTCGACTGGAACTACCACGACCCCCAAACACGTGGCGGCGTCCCCCGTGGACGCATCGTCGGCGGCAGCTCCGCCACCAACGCCACATTCGCCCTTCGAGGGCAACCGCAGGACTACGACGCCTGGGCGGCGCTTGGCGCGACGTCGTGGAGCTGGGACCAGTGCCTGCCATATTTCAACCGGCTCGAGACCGACCGCGAGTTTGGCGAGCTGCCCTACCACGGCAGCTCCGGCCCGATCCGAATCGAACGTGAGCCGCTGAACGAATTCCAGCGCTACGTCCGGTCGGCTTGCCTCGAGGCCGGCCATGCCGACCTCGACGACCTGAACCGGCCGGGCGGCGTCGGGGTCGGACCGCTGCCGCGGAACCTGAAGGACCGCCAGCGGCAGAGCACCCTTCTGACGTACATCGCAGCGGCCCGCCCACGCGCCAACCTGACGATCCGCGGGGACGCCCTCGTCGACGCGATCCTGATCCGGGACGGTCGTGCCACCGGAGTCCGTTTTGCACGCGGGGAGACGATCGAAGCCTCCAGAGTCGTCCTCGCAGCGGGCGCCTACAACTCGCCGCAGATCCTGCATCGAAGTGGAGTTGGGCCCCGAGACTTTCTCCGGGACATCGGTGTGGACCCGGTCCTCGTTCTGCCGGGCGTCGGAGAAAACCTGCTCGACCACGTATCCACTCTGGTCATCGTCGATGCCGGGCAGAAAGCGCCCGGAGACTTCATCCCGATCGGACCGACCCTCAAGCTCCGAACCGAGCCTGGACTCGCGGTGGACGATGTGAAGTTCACCTTCACGTTCGGCGAGATTTTCGCGATGCCCGGATTGAATGGCTTTTACATCGAGGTGAGCAACTGCGAATCAAGAGGTGTTGTGCGTGCGGTTTCGCGGGACCCGCGGGCGGAGCCTCGCATCGATCACCGCTACTTCTCAAACCCGAAAGACCTCGACCGGATGGTCGGCGCGGCGAAAGCCGCATTCGAGGTGGGGAAGGTCCTTGGCGACAGCGTGAAGTGCGATCTGCTCCTGCCCGACGCCGAGACGTTCCGCGACGAAGAGGCGCTGCGAAACCATTTCCGAGACTTTCATGCCACCGATTACCACCCGTCCGGCACGTTGCGCATGGGCGCGGATGGGGATGAGATGGCGGTGCTCGACGATCACTGCAGGCTGCGCGGAATCGAGAACCTCTACGTCGCCGACGCCTCGGTCATGCCGACGGTGCCGCGGGCGAACATCAACCTGCCGACGATGATGGTCGGCGAGCGTGTGGCCGAGTTCATCCGCTCCGAGCTCTAGCTCGCTCCCTAATCAACCGCGCCTGCGCCGGCCGTGTGGTCCAGCGCCATCAGGTATCCCCGCGCGCGCTCTGTAAGCGGGTAGCGGTTCTCGAGCTCCCGAAAGGCCGGCCCGTGGTCGCTTTGCTCCAGATGCGCGAGCTCGTGCACGAGCAGGTAGTCGAGGACCCAGTCAGGGAGCGCGGCCGCCCGCTTCGCGATTCGGATCGCGCCTGAAGTGAACGTGCAGCTGCCCCAGAGATGCGACATGTCGGCGAAGACGATCGAGGTCCACCGAAGCCGGCCCCCGAAATGCCGCTCGTTGAGCGCGCTCGCGCGGCCGGCGAGCCTCTCGTCGGAAGGCTTCGTTCGCTCGACGCGTTTCTGGAGTCGCCGGCTCATGACCTCGGCCCATTTGTGACGCTCCGCCTGCGACATCCAGTCCGGCACGAGCAGCTCGAGGACGCCGGCTCGCAGCCGCGCGGAGACTGTGCGGCGTCGCTTTCGGGTGGCGACGATGCGAATGGGTGGCGGAAACGCGTTTGTTGGACTGTTCAAGGCGTTGTGCTCCGATGTTGCGAGGACGGGGTGTTCGAGGGCGATTCTAGGCGCGCCGGCGAGTGCCTGGAAACCCAGGCTGTTAAGCGCTTTTTGCAACGCACATCTCTAGGATTGCCCAGAGCGTGCCTAGAAGCCTCGTCATCGGAAACGGCAACGTGCTCGTTGGCTTCGATGCCAACTATTCGGTTCGCGACATCTACTTCCCACGGGTGGGAGACGCGAACCAGACCATGGGCAACGTCTGTCGAACCGGGTTCTTCGTCGACGGCAAGTTCGCCTGGGTCTACGACGATGGCTGGGAGCGCAAGCTCGGTTACGTCGAGGATTCGTTGGTCACCGACGTCACGCTCAAGAACGCCAAGCTCGGCATCTCGGCCAAGTTCACGGATTACATCGATCTCGCGCGCAACTGGTTCATCCGCTACGTCGAGGTGACCAGCCCGTCGGGCTTCAACGTCGGCCGCATCTTCTTCCATTACGACTGGTACATCGAAGGCTCGGACATCGGCAACACCGTCGCCTACGACCCTCGGCATCGCGGCGTGATCGCCTACAAGGGCAACCGCTACTTCCTCATCGGTGGTGACTCGGGTCCCGAGTTCGGGATCGATACCTGGGCCAACGGCAAGAAGGGAAACGGGCTCGCCGGCACGTGGGTCGACGCCGAGGACGGAGTGCTCGGTCGCAACCCGATCGAGCAGGGGTCGGTCGATTGCACGGTCGGTTTCGACTTCGGGCCGGCTGCCCCCGGCGAGGTTCGCTCGGTTTGCCACTGGGTCTGCATGGGCGCGCGGCTAAGCGAAGTTTCCGCCTACGGACAGGACCTGATCATCGGGCGCGGACCAGGTGTCTATATCCAGCGCACGCGCACGTACTGGCAGGTCTGGTCCGAGAAGGACCACCGGCACATCGACGAAGAGCTGGGCGCCGATGTGACACAGCTCTATCGCCGGAGCATCCTCACCGCCCGCACGCACGCGGACAACCACGGCGCGATCATCGCCGCGACCGACTTCGACATCACGAAGTTCGCCCGGGACACATACGCGTACGCCTGGCCGCGCGATGGCGCGCTGGTCGCCAACGCACTCGACCGCTCCGGCCACGAAGACATCACGCGGCAGTTCTTCACGTTCTGCCAGGAATCGCTGGTCGAAGAGGGGTTCTTCCTGCACAAGTACACCCCGTACGGCAACCCCGGCAGCTCGTGGCTGCCGTGGGTCGACGCACGCGGCGCGCGCACGCTGCCGATCCAGGAGGATGAGACGGGGCTGGTTCTCTGGGCGCTCTGGCAGCACTACAAGATTCACCGCAACCTCGACTTCGTGGTCGGCCTCTACTCTTCGCTGGTCATTCCCGCCGCCGACTGGATGGTCTCGTACGTCGACCAGAGGAACGGCCTCATTCAACCCTCGTGGGATCTGTGGGAGGAGCGGTGGGGCGTGCACGCCTTCACCGTGGGTTCGGTTTGGGGCGGCCTCGACGCGGCCCGCAGCTTCGCCGAGCTCTTCGGCGACAACCCGGCCGCCTCGCGCTATCGCGACGCGGCTGAGCGCTTGAAGGAGGCGGCGGACACGCATCTCTACACATCTGAGCTGGGACGCTTCGCGCGACGCATCGCCGTCGAGGAGGACGGCACCATGACCGTCGACATGATCATCGACAGCGCGATCTGCGGACTGTGGCGATTCGGCATGTACGCGCCGGATGAGACGCGCATCGCCGAGACGATGGCGGCGATCCGCGACCAGCTTACGAACAACGCCGCCGCCGGCGGCATGGCCCGCTACAAGGACGACTACTACTTCAGGGTCGAGCCGGACATCCAGAAGGTGCCAGGCAACCCGTGGTTCATCTGCACGATGTGGCTCGCCCAGTGGTACATCGCGGTCGCCAAAACCACGCACGACTTGAAAGCCGCGCGAGACATCATCAACTGGGTCGTCGCGCACCAGATCCCGGGCGGGTTGCTCTCCGAGCAGCTCGACCCCAACACGGGCGCGCCCCTATCGGTGTCGCCGCTGACCTGGTCGCACGCCGAGTTCATCGCGACCGTCGACGAGTTCTGCCGGAAGGCGGAGCGGCTGCGCCATTCCACGATCTCGACTGTGGTCCCTAAGCCGGCAAGCTCCTAGAGCGGAATATTTCCGTGCTTGCGCGCCGGGCGCTCGACCGTCTTGCGCTGCCCCAGCTCTAGGCCGCGGATGAGGGCGCGGCGAGTTTCGCTCGGCTCGATCACGTCGTCGATATAGCCGCGCTCCGCCGCCACATAAGGATTGGCGAAGCGCGCGGTGTACTCGGCCACCAGCTCCTTCCGCCTCGCGTCCGGATCCGGAGACGCCGCCAGGTCGCGCTTGTAGATGATGTTCACCGCGGCTTCGGGTCCCATCACCGCGATCTCGGCAGTCGGCCAGGCGAGGTTGAGGTCGGCGCCCATCTGTTTCGGCGACATGACCGTGTACGCGCCTCCGTAGTCCTTGCGTGTGATCACCGCGAGCTTCGGCACCGTCGCCTCCGCGTACGCATAGAGCAGCTTGGCCCCGTGCCGGATGATCCCTCCGTGCTCCTGGTCGCGGCCAGGCAGGTAGCCCGGGACGTCCACGAACGAAACGATCGGGATCCCGAACGCATCGCAAAACCGGATGAATCGCGCCGCCTTGACGGAGGCGTTGATGTCGATCGCCCCGGCCAGGACCTTGGGCTGGTTGCCGACGATACCGACGGCGTGGCCTCCGAGGCGGCCGAAGCCGACGATGATGTTCGGCGCGAAGAACGGCTGCACCTCGAAGAACTCGCGATCGTCCAGCACCCGCCCCACGAGCTCGCGCATGTCGTACGGCTTGTTCGGCGCCTCGGGCACGATCGTCTGGAGCTCCGGATCCGCACGCTCGGGGTCGTCGGTGGTCGGCAGGTACGGGGGTCGCTCGCCGTTGCTCGAAGGGAGGTATGAGAGCAGGCGGCGAACGCCCGCGGCGCACTCTTCCTCCGTCTTGGGCAGAAAGTGCGCGACTCCGGACGTCACGTTATGCACGTCACCTCCGCCGAGCTCTTCGAAGTTCACGTGCTCACCGGTGACCACGCGGATGACCTCCGGACCGGTGATGAACATGTAGCCCTGGCCGGCAACGATGAAGATGAAGTCCGTGATCGCCGGCGAGTACACGGCTCCACCGGTGCACGGTCCCGCGATGATGCTCAGCTGCGGGATGACGCCGGACGACCGCACGTTGCGATAGAAGATGTCCGCGTAACCGGCGAGGGCGACAACGCCCTCCTGGATGCGTGCTCCACCGGAATCGTTGATGCCGATGATCGGCACCCGGTTGCGCAGCGCCAGCTCCTGGACCTTGACGATCTTCTCAGCGGTGACCTCGCCCAGCGAGCCGCCGTAAACGGTTGCGTCATAGGCGTACACCGCGACCGCGCGGCGGTCGATCTCACCGAAGCCCGCGACCACGCCGTCGCCCGCGATCCTGCGGTCCTCCATGCCGAACCCGTAGGCGCGATGCGTCGCGAACAGATCGAGCTCCACGAACGTGCCCTCGTCGAGAAGCATCTCGACTCGCTCACGCGCGGATGACAGGCCTTTGGCGCGCCGCTTGTTGGCGGCCTCGTTCTCGGAGTGAAGAGCCTGGTACCGGCGCTTTCGGTACTGGTTGATCTTCTGCTCGGAAACCGATGCCGGACCGCGCTCCGGCGCGGCGACATCTTCGACGCTGGGGGTCGTGCGCCGAACGGGAGACAGGCTTTTTGGCTTGCGGGCGGCCATACCGCATATCGTAGGCGCCGTGCCCGAGTACGGCCCTCCGCTGGCTCTCGACCGCGCGATGACGCTGCGTCAATTGCGAACCTTCAAAGCCGTGGCCGACCTCAGCAGCTTCAGCCTCGCCGCGCAGCAGCTGCGACTCAGTCAGCCGTCGGTCTCGTACCAGGTCAAAGAGCTCGAGGAAGCGCTTGGCGTGCCGCTGCTGGATCGACTCGGCAAGCGCGTGCAGCTCACCGAGGCGGGCTCGATCCTCTACGGATACGCGCGGCGCACGCTCGACATCCTCGACGAAGCGGCGCTCGAGCTCGAAGAGCTGCGCGGCATCCGGCGCGGCAACCTGCGCGTCGGCGCGAGCACGACAGTCGGCATCTACCTCTTGCCCGCGGCCCTCGGTGCGTTCAAGAAGCTTCATCCGGGCGTCGTGATCTCGCTGGAGATCGGGACGCGCGCGCGCGTGCAGGAGCAGGTCTTGAACAACGAGCTGGACCTTGCTGTAGTCGGCCCCGCGTTGAAGGACGCAGACCTCGCCATCCTCCCGTTTCTCACCGACGAGCTCGTGGTCGTGGCCCCGTCGACCCACCGTCTGGCGGAGAAACGTGGGCTCAGCCTGAAGGATCTTTCCGACCAGCCGTTCGTGATGCGCGAGCCCGCGTCAGGGAGCCGCTGGTCTCTGGAGAAGGCGGCGCGCAAGGCCGGCGCCAAGCTGCACGTCGCCATGGAGCTGGGTTCGAATGGGGCCATAAAGCACGCCGTCGAGTCAGGCCTTGGGCTGGCGGTGCTCTCGCGATACGCATGCGCCCTGGAGCTGTCGAGCGGCCGCCTGGTCGAGCTCGACGTTCGCGGCTTCCCGATCCGCCGCGACTGGCACATCGTCTACCTGCGGCGCAGGCGCCTGCCGGCTTCGGTGCAGGCGTTCATCGCCTTCTTGAAAGACCCCGTGTGGCTGGCGCGCGACGGCCGGCGCGGGCGCACTCGGCCCCCCACCGACTAGTTGGAGCGACTGCGTAGGGCCGCCCTCGACCTGTTCTCGCGCCCGAGCTTCTACTGGGCGCTGGCGGCGGTGTTCTGGATCAGGGTGGCCGTGCTCACCCTGCTCACTGCGCGCCGCCTCGACACGGAGGGGATGTGGGAAGGGGCCCACGCCTATCTCACCAACCCCGGCCACATGTACGACGCGGCCGCCGAATTCCTCGCCCGCACGCACGTCATCGCGCAGCCGGGTGGCCTCGATGCCTTCGTCAGCCCGCCTCCGGTTGCCATGCTGGCCATCCCTGTCGCCCTGCTGCCGAAGAGCGTGGGCGTGCAGGTGTGGACGGCGATCGACGCCGCCGCTCTCATCGCCGGCCTCGTGCTCCTCATCCGCGTCCTCGCCCCGCGGCACCGGCTGGCGATGCCGATCTTCTGGCTCATTGCCGGTTACTTTCCCCCGCTGTTCGCGGACGTCTCTTCGGGGCAGCGAGGCGGGGTGCTGCTGCTGGGTGCGGCCGCGTCGATATGGCTGGAGCCAAGCCTGCCGGCGGCTGCAGGTGCGGTGGGCGGCCTGGTCGCCGCGTTGAAGTACTACCCCGCGGCGATGATCATCGGCCCGCGGCCCGCCCACCGCATCCGCTATGCGGTGAGTCTTTTCGCGGTGCTAGTGGCCGTGACCGTCATCAGCTTCATACCGCTCGGATTCAGCGGCGCGCTGCATTACTACCAGCACGTCTTGATCCCATCGCTGGCCTCGCACAACACCGACTGCGCCTACGACTCCGTGCGCACGCTGTTCACGCGGACGATCGGAGGCGAGGCGTACAACCAGCCCACCGGCAGCGGCTACATACCGGTGACCTCGCCGATCCGCCTGCCCGCACTTGCGCTCTTCCTCTCCTACCTGAGCGCTGTCTTGTTCGCGCTCGGAGCCGTGTGGGCCGCGTGGCGGAGCGGATGGAATCCCGCGTACGGCATGTCGCTCGGATTTGCGCTCGGCGCGCTCATCCCCAACGAGGTCTGGCCGTATCAGTGGCTGCCGCTCCTGCCGTTGATCCTGGTGGTTGCAGTGCGCGCCGTAGAGCGCAGGCGCGTGGTCACGCTCACGCTGCTCGGCGTTTTCCTGCTGGGGTTCGTACGCCAGCCTTGCGACCTCTTCTTTCCCAATCTGTGGACGCTGGCGGCGATCGCAGTTTTCGTTTTGGGCGTGTGGGAGAATCGGCTTTTCCGGGCTTCTTGATTCACCGGGGAGGGTCGCGAATGCCGCTCAACGCCGATGTCAGCTTCACGTGGGTCGGTCATGGCACCTGGAAGGTTCGAAGCGCCAAACGCAAGGAGATCCTCATCGACCCCTGGGTGATGGGCAACCCGGTGGCGCCCGAGGAGTTGAAGAAGGTCGACAAGTGCGATCTTATGCTCATCACGCACGGCCACTTCGACCACATTCACGACGCGCTCGAGATCGCGCGTGCGACCAAGCCCAAGATCGTCAGCAACTTCGAGATAACGAGCTGGCTCGGATCGAAAGGCGTCGAGGGCGAGACCCTCATCGGCGGCAACCAGGGCGGCACCATCGACGTCGGCGGCATCAAGACCACGCTCGTCCACGCGGAGCACTCGTGCGGCATCTCCGACGGCGCTCAGATCGTCTACGGCGGTGAAGCGTGCGGGATGGTGATCGAGTTCGAGAACGGATTCACGGTCTACTTCGCCGGCGACACAGACGTGTTCGGCGATATGGCTCTCATCGCCGAGCTGAGCGACTTCGACGTCGCGTTCTTGCCGATCGGCGGCTTCTACACGATGGGGCCGGAGCGCGCGGCCAAGGCGGTTTCCCTTCTCGGCGTCAAGACCGTGGTGCCCATGCACTTCGGCACCTTCCCGCCGCTCACGGGGCGCCCCAATCAGCTGCAGGAGCTGGTCGGCTCCGGAATCGAGGTCCTCGACATCAAGCCGGGGGACACGGTCTAAGCACAGCCGCCGCCGACCGAGCCTGCTAGCGTGGTCGGGGTGAAGTTCCGGTACTCCCGGTGGGACGGCACGCAGCGGCTCGACGACCTCGACGCGGGCGACGTCCTCGACGCCCTGTCGGACGACCTCATGAACTACGGCGACCTCAACGCCGCCCTGCAGCGCCTGCTCCGCTGGGGAGCGCCGAACATGCCGGGCCTGGAGCAGCTCCTCAAGCAGCTGCGTGAGGCGCGCGAGCGCGAGCTGGGCCGCTACAACCTCGATTCCACGGTCGAGCAGCTGCGCCAGGAGGTGCAGGACGTCATCGACACCGAGCGCGGCGGCATCGACCGGCGTCTCGACGAGGCCGCGACTCCCGAGGCTCGGAAGCTACTGGAGCGCATCGCCCGGCAGCGCCGCGAGCAGCTGGACCGCCTCCCCGACGACCTCGGCGGGAGGGTCAAGTCACTGCGCGACTACGAGTTCGTCGACGACGAGGCCCGCCAGAAGTTCGAAGAGCTGATGCAAAAGCTGCAGAAGCAGATGGTCGACCAGATGTTCCAGGGCTTGAAGGGTTCGATCCAGCAGATGCAAGGCCAGGACCTGTCGCGGGTGCGCGACATGGTGCGCGAGCTAAACAAGATGCTCGAAGACCGCATGGAGGGCCGCACGCCCGACTTCAACGGGTTCATGGAGCGCTATGGCGACATGTTCCCGCCCGGCATCAACAGCCTCGACGAGCTCCTCGAGCACCTGCAGCGCCAGATGGCTCAGATGCAGTCGCTGCTCCAGAGCCTCAGCCCGGAGGCGCGCGAAGAGCTGCGCCAGATGATGGACGCGCTGCTGCAGGACGACTCGCTGCGCTTGGAGCTCGCGCGCCTGTCGGGGTTCATGCAGGCGATGATGCCGCCGTCGGAGATGGCCGAGCGCTATCCCTTCTTCGGCGAGGACCCGCTCTCGATGGGCGAGGCGATGGGCCTCATGGAGCGGCTGCAGCAGATGGACCGGCTCGAGTCACAGCTGGAGCGCGGCAGCTTCCGTCCCGATGACGTCGACCGATCGCTCGCGCAAGAGATGCTCGGCGAGGAGGCGAGGCAGGCCCTCGACCAGCTGCGCAAGCTCACTGAAGTGCTGGAGAAGGCGGGTTACGTCGAGCGCAAGGGCCGTCGCATGGAGCTGACCCCCCGCGGCATGCGGCGCATCGGCCAGTCGGCGCTTCGCGACATCTTCGACCAGCTCAAAAAGACCCGAATGGGCCAGCACCAGCTGTTTCGCGGCGGCATCGGCAATGATGCGTCCGATGAGCTGAAGGACTACGAATACGGCGACCCCTTCCTCCTCGATATGAAGGAGACGCTTTTCAACTCGTTGGTTCGCGAAGGCCCGAAGGTGCCGGTCCACCTCAATGCGAAGGATTTCGTGGTGCATCGCACCGAGCACGTGACCCAGGCGTCAACGGTGTTGATGATCGACATGAGCCGGTCGATGTTCCTGCGCGGCTGCTTCCTAGCCGCCAAGAAGGTGGCGATTGCGCTCGACTCGCTCATCCGCAGCCAGTACCCGCGCGACTCGCTGTACGTCGTCGGCTTCTCGAACTACGCCGTCGAGCTCAAACCGCAGACGCTCCCCCAGCTCGCGCTCAACGACTACGTGTACGGCACCAACATGCAGCACGGTTTCCAGCTGGCACGATCTCTGCTGGCGAAGCATCGCGGGAATCGCCAGATCATCATGATCACCGACGGCGAGCCGACCGCCCACATCGACGAAGACAACGGGCGCGCCTATTTTGCGTACCCGCCCACGTTCAAGACGATCCAACAGACCCTGCGCGAGGTGCGGCGCTGCACCCGCGACCGCATCGTCATCAACACGTTCATGCTCGAGCGGGGGCCATATCTGACCGAGTTCATCAACCAGATGACCCGCATCAACAAGGGGCGGGCGTTCTTCGTCTCGCCGGACCGGCTGGGCGAGTACATCCTGGTCGACTACGTCAGCGGCAAGCAGCGCCGGCGGGCGAGCAGCCGCCGCTCATCGCGAATCGCCTAGAAAGACACAGTTTGGGTTTGGCGGTCGGCAGGGCCTGATGCTTACCATGGGAGACGTGCCCGCCAGGCAGCTGAAAACATGAAAGCCGCCCCCAAGCGCCCAGACCTGGGAGAGGCTCCGGGCGGTTCTCCAGAGCGTCGCAACCTCAGCCCGGCCGCCCTCTACGAGCACGCCATCCGGCGCGACGAGGCGGTGATCGTGTCCACCGGAGCTCTGACCGCGGAGACCGGCAAGCACACCGGCCGGTCGCCCAAGGACAAGTTCTTCGTCAAGGAGCCGACCAGCCGCGACGCCATCTGGTGGCACCCCGGCAACCAACCGATCTCGACGGCGAACTTCGACGGTTTGCTCGCCCGGATGGAGGACTTCAGCCGCGAGAACAACGTCTACACGCAGGACGTTTTCGCCTGCGCCGACCCGCACCACCGGCTTCGCGTCCGGGTGATCACCGAGTTCGCCTGGCACAGCTTGTTCGCGCGCAACCTGTTCATCCGGCCGACCGCCGGCGAGCTTCTCAACTTCGAGCCGGACTTCACCGTCATGGCCCTGCCCTCGGTCAAGGCCGACCCCGCTCGAGACGGAACCCACAGCGAGACGTTCATCCTCGTCAACCTCGGACGCCACATGGTGCTCATCGGCGGCACCGAGTATGCGGGCGAGATCAAGAAGTCCATCTTCACCGCCTTGAACTACCTGCTGCCGGCCAAGGGTGTGTTCCCGATGCATTGCTCTGCCAACGTCGACGAGGACGGAGGCGACGAGGCCATCTTCTTTGGGCTCAGCGGCACGGGCAAGACGACGCTGTCGGCGGATCCTAGCCGCCGCCTCATCGGAGACGACGAGCATGGTTGGAGCGATTCCGGCGTGTTCAACTTCGAGGGCGGCTGCTACGCCAAGACCATCCGTATCCACAAGGAGTCCGAGCCTGAGATCTACGCCGCGGTCGAGAGCTTCGGCACGATCCTCGAGAACGTCGTCTACGACCCCCGCACGCGTGTGCCGGATTACGACTCCGACGAGAAGACCGAGAACACCCGCGCGGCCTACCCGGTCGACCTCATCCCAAACGCGGTTCTCTCAGGCATCGGCGGCCATCCGCGCAATGTGATCTTCTTGTCCGCCGACGCCTATGGCGTGCTTCCGCCTGTGGCCCGCCTCGACGACGACCAGATCCGCTTTTACTTCCTGTCCGGCTATACGGCCAAGGTCGCCGGCACGGAGCGCGGCGTCACCGAGCCGGAACCCATCTTCAGCACCTGCTTCGCCGCGCCGTTCCTCGTGCTGCCTCCCGAGACCTACGCGGACATGCTCATCGATCGGGTCAATCGCCACCAGGCGCACGTGTGGATGCTGAACACGGGCTGGGTGGGCGGTCCTTATGGGGTTGGCAGGAGGATGTCGATCGCGCACACGCGAGCGATCGTGAGCGCGGTGGTCGAGGGGAGGCTGCGCGACGTGACGGCTCACGTCGACCCAATCTTCGGTCTGCACATCCCCGACCGAGTTCCGGGCGTTCCGGCCGAGGTGCTGGACCCGCGCAGCGCCTGGGCCGACTCTGATGCCTACGACCGGCAGGCCCTCAAGCTCCGCCGCTTGTTCGAGGAGAACATCCACTCCATCGGCAAGAACGCCGCCACCGCGGGGTAGTGCGTTTCGCCATTGTCGGCAGCCGGCGCTTCTCCGACCCGGAGCGCGTGACTACGTACGTCAACTCGCTGCCGCCGCGCTCTTCCATCATCACGGGAAGCGCGAGCGGGGTCGACGCGGCCGCGACCAAGGCGGCTCGCGCCAAAAACATCCCGGTGCAGGTTTTGCCGGCCTCCTTCGACGAGCTCGCGGACGCAAGCAAATCGGCGGCCCGCAACCAGCGGCTGGTCGATGCATGCGACGTGCTGGTGGCCTTCTGGGACGGCGCCTCCAAGGGCACGCGTGCGACCGTCGACCGCGCCCTGGACTCCGGAAAGGAAGTCCACGTTTTCGTCGCCAATTAGACTGGTTTCATGGCCGTCGCGATCGCGGTGCGCGCGCGGTTGTTCGCACGTCTGCGCGAGCAGGCCGGCACCGATTCTGAAAGCGTCGAGGTCGAGCGCGGCTCGACGGTGGCCGACGTCTACGACGCATTGCGCAAGGTGCACCCGGCGTTGGATGCGAATCGCGAATCAGTGCGGGCCGCCGTCAACCAGGAGCTCGGCGATTGGGACGTCATCGTCGCCGCCGGCGATGAGATCGCTTTCATTCCGCCTGTGAGTGGAGGCACGCACGCGGTGGGCGTGCTCTTCGAGCTGACCACCGACCCACTGGACGCACGCCGCATCGAGGCCGCCGTCGCCCACAAAGGCGCCGGCGCCATCTGCACTTTCACAGGAATCGTCCGGGACACCTCGCGCGGCAGGTCTGTCACCCATCTCGAGTACGAGGCCTATGCGGAGATGGCCACGGCCGAGATGCGAAAGATCGCCGGCGAGGTCGCGCAGCGATGGCCCGAGGCGCGCGTCGCCATGGCCCACCGCACCGGCCGGTTGGAGATAGGCGAAGCCTCGGTCGTCGTCTCCGTTTCGAGCCCCCACCGGGCCGAGGCGATCGATGCATGCCGGTGGGGGATCGACCGTCTGAAGGAATCTGTGCCCATCTGGAAGAAGGAGCACGCGGCCGACGGCACCTACTGGATCGAGGGCGACGACTCGAAGCCGGCTTCCTAATCCTTGACGCGAGCGACCGAGACGCCGTCCCTGATCGGGACGACCACGCTCTCGAGCCGCGAGTCCTTCGCCACCAGCTGGTTGTAAAACGCGACGTTGCGCGCCTGCTGGTTGTCAGGCTTGAGGACCTCGCCCTGCCGAAGCGCGTTGTCCGCGATCAGCAGCCCGCCTCCGTCGAGATGCAGCATGCAAAGGTCGAAGGCTTTGCGAGTGACCTCCTCGGACTTGAACCCGTTTAGCAGGTCGATGAAGCACGCGTCGAAGCGGGCGTCCAGCTTCTCCAGGCCGCTCACCGCGTTCTCCTCGAGCACCAGTGCCTGCTTCGCGAGACCGGCAGCTGCGAAGTTGGACCGCGCCCTCAGCGCGCGCTCGTGATCGATCTCGAACGTGGTCAGCGTGCCGCCCGAAGTTCCGCGCAGCAGCCAGATCCCGCTGTACCCGATGGCCGTCCCGAGCTCGAGCACGCGCTTGGCGCCCGCGATTCGCACGAGCAGATAAAGGAACGCGCCCTCATGCGGGTCGACGATCGGGATGTTCTCGCGATGCGCCTCCTCCTCCATCCGCGCGAGCACCGGGTCCCGCGCAGGCAGAAGGCCGTCGAGATAGTCCTGCAGCTCGTCCGTAACCACAACCGTGTTCATGCCAAGAAGACTAATAGCATCGGCTGAAGCGTCGTGATGTATTCCTCCAGGCGTTCTACCGCGCCGGCGAGGACGTTTTCGTCCAGCTGCGGCGCGGGCAGCGTTTCGTACAGCCGCGACCACCCGCGATCCCAGGGCTCGAGCTCAGCTCGCGGCAGGTGCGCCTTGACCTCCACCATGCGTTCGCGGAAATAGTCGAAGGCGCGCTGGTTGGCGTCGGCCTTGCCTTCGAAATGCAGCCCGATCTCGAGCCGCCCGGCGCCCGTGTGGTGCCACACCTCGAAGTGGAGCTCGGGATGGCCGTAATGGAGCTTGAAAAGCCGGCTGTGTCCGCGGCTCGTTTCGAATGCCCTGAGGTCCTGCGGGAGCTTCGACTTGAGGCTCTTGCGCAGCGCGGTGAAGAAGTCGACCGGCGCCATCGCGGCCGCGCGTACCAACGCCTCCGAATATATCTCGTAAAGTTGCGCTCAGTGGCTTACATCCCGACCGTCACCGAGAACGAAGGCGGCAACCGCGAGCGCTCGTTCGACATCTACTCGCGGCTCCTCAAGGATCGCATCATCCTCATCGGCCGGCCCATCGACGACGTCGTCGCCAACCTGGTGGTGGCGCAGCTCATCTACCTCGCCGCGGACGACCCGGAGAAGGAGATCCAGATCTACGTCAACTCCCCAGGCGGCGCTGTGAGCGCCGGATTCGCGATCTACGACACCATGCAGTACGTGCAGTCGCCGATTTCGACGGTCTGCATCGGCCGAGCCGCGAGCTTCGGAACCGTGGTCCTTATGGCCGGGGCGAAGGGCCGGCGATTCTCGCTGCCGAGCGCAACGATCCACATGCACCAGCCGCTGATCGGCGGCAAGGGTCTGCAGGGGCAGGCCAGCGACCTCGACATCCACGCGCGTGAGATCGTGCGCATCAGGAGCGTCCTCAACGAGCTCATCGCCAAGCACACCGGTCAGGCACTGGAGCGAGTCGAGCGCGATACCGACCGCGACTTCTTCCTCAACCCGGAAGAGGCCGTCGAGTACGGGCTGATCGATGGGATCATCCAGCAGACGCCGGTGCCGGTGCTGGCCGCCACTGCCAGCCGCTAAAGCGGCCACAGAGCCAGCCGACCAGCAGGATCCCGATGATCGCCGGCAGGGGCGCCGGCACGAGCGCGGCGACCAGAGCACCGGCTGACAGCAGCACCCAGTCGTGCCACCGCGCCCGGCCCCAGACCGCCAGGGCGAGGCTCACGAGCGCGAGGTCGGTCGGCAGGGCGTGCGGCGCGGCGACGACGCCACCCGCCACCACGATTGCCGCCGCGGCCTGGAAATCATCCCGGCGCCGCCAGGCCAGGAGCACGACCGCGCCGATGCCCACGAGGGTCAAGGTCGCGACGGCGATGTTCTGGAGGTGCGGCCCGAAGAGCACTCCGAAATGGGCCAGGTTGACCTCTCGGGCGCCGGCCTGGATGGTCTTGCCCGACGGCGCGAGCCAGTCCAGCACCCAGCGCGGGTTGAGCACCGCCACCGAGGCCCACAGCAGCACGCCGGCGGCGGCCCAGCCGGCCAGCACGCGCCACCGCCTGGATACGAGTAGCACTGCACCGAGCGCGAGGACCAGGTGCGGCTTCATCAACGTCAGACCGAGCGCCAGGCCGGCGAGATAGGGTCGCGACCAGAGCGCGATCGCTGCGCCCAGCCCAAGCGCGACGAGACCGTCGAGCTGCGCGTTGAGCAGCACAAGCGCTGTGGGGACGGACGCAAAGGCGGGCAGGATCGCTGATGGCGGGCGGGGCCGGACCGCCAGGTAGGTGCCGAGGGCGAAGCAGGCCAGCCCGAACAGGATCCACAGCCTGCCGCCGAGGTCGGTGCCCAGGAGCTCGAACGGGACCGCCACCAGAGCGACCCACGCAGGCGCGAGGAAGGGAAGGATGCCCTTGATGCTCAGGGTGATGAGAGTCCTGCCACCGGTGACCTCGAACTCGACCTGCTTCTGCTTGTCGAGGTCATAGAGGTGCTTCGGGTCTTCGACCACGAGCCGAGCGCCGGTTGCGAAGGCCGGCCAGTCCGAGTTGATGACATCGGTCGGGCCCTCGACCAGCGGATAGATGACGAAGGCGACCGCAACGCCAAGCAGCGCCACGTACGCCCGCCACCGCCACGGTGAAGGTTTCAAAAACCGCTCAGATCTCGAGGACCATTCCATCGCGCGCCGCCTTGACCTCGGTTCCCAGGCGCTGCGTCATCTCGGCGGCCAGCTCCCACGGGTGCGCGCGCCACACGGTCATCCCGAAGTGCGTCAGAACGGCGAGCCGCGGCTTTGCGTCACGGATGATTTGCTCGGCGTCGGCGAGGCAGAGGTGGGGCAGCCCTTCGCGGCACTGCATCAAAACGAGGTGGATGATCATGACCTCGGCCTTGTGCTGTTCGGCGATGCCGTCGTAGTACTCGGAATCGGTGACCCATCCAAGTCTGTCGCCGAAGCGAAACCCGAACGTTTCCACCTGGTGCCGGTGGCGTGGGGTGGTGGTGAACGAGAGCCCATTCACGGTGTAGGTCGACTCCGGCTCGAGCCGCACGACCTCTTCCGGAAATTTCCGCAGGTACTTGAGCACGACCGGATCGTCATCGAGCGCATCCGAAGGACAGAACAAGCGGCCCCGATGACGAAAGCCGCCCTCCGTCATCGCTTCGACCATCACGTTGACGTCGCCACAGTGATCGAGGTGCCGGTGGCTGATGGCGATGGCATCGAGCCTGGTGAGGTCGACCTTGCGCTTGGCGTACTGGACGATGGCGCCCGGTCCGGGATCAAGGGCGATGCGTGCCAATCCGTCTTCCATGTACAGGCCGCCGGACGCGGCGAGCTGCTTGGCGACCATGAACCGCGCGCCGGCAGTGCCCATGAATGTCACTTTCACCTCCCCACCTCGTGGGGAGGGTGGCCCCGTCCGCCGAGCGGGCGCGGCCGGGTGGGGGCGCTCGCTTGGGCAACCTCGCTCAAAGGTTCATTGGTGGGTCCGCCGAAGTACCGCTCGTAAAGTTCCGCAACCCGCTCAAGGGTGTCGATCTCTTCGACCGGTTTGTCGTCGCGGATGCGTACGATGCGCGGAAAACGCAGCGCATAGCCGCTTGCATGGCGGCCCGAGTGTTGAATCGAATCGAACGCGACCTCGAGAACGACCTCCGGCCTCACGAGGCGAGCCCAGCCGCGATCGTCGATGGTCATACCGAGAAACCGCTGTGTCATCTCGGCGATCTCGGCATCGGTCAGCCCGGTATACGCCTTGCCAACATTTACTAGCTTGCCTGTGGCCGTGTCTTTGACCGCGAATGTGTAGTCCGACAGCACGCCCTTTCGCTTCCCGTGTCCCCATTCGACCGCGGTCACCACGACGTCCAGGGTCGCCAGCGGGCGCTTGAGCTTCAGCCACGCGAGTCCGCGGCGACCCGGCGTGTAGGGACTCAACGGGTCCTTGGCCATGAGGCCTTCGTGGCCGCGCTCACGCGTGTCGGTGAAGATCCGGTCGAGATCGGCGGGGCTCGTTGCCTCCTCGAGGCGCGCGAGCAGAAAGGGAAGCTCGACGCCAAGCCCTTCGAGCAGCCTGCGGCGCTCCTCGAGCGGCTCGTCGAGCAGGGATCGGCCATCGAGATACAGCAGGTCGAATATCACCAGCACCACCGGCACTTCTCGGCGAAGCTCGCTCGTCACCTGCTTGCGGCCGAGCCGGCGCTGGAGCTCGAAGAATCGCAGCACGTGTCCATCTCGATGGGCCAGGACCTCGCCGTCGAACAGGACTGAGTGACCGATACGGGGGGCGCTCTCGGCGAGCTCCGGGAACGCGCTCGTCGTCTCCTTCAGGTCGCGGGAGAAGAGCTCGACGCGGCCATCCGCATGATGCAGCTGGCAGCGCACGCCGTCGTACTTCTCCTCCGTCCAGACCTTGTCCGCGCCCATGCGCCCAAAGGCTTCGGCCGCAGTCTCGACCGGACTCGCGAGCATGAAGCGGACGGGCTGAAATAGGGTCACCGTGCTCGTCTCCAGCCGGCCGTTCTTGATCCGTACTGCCGCCTCGCCGATGTCTCCCGTGATGAGGTGGATCCGCTTGACCTGGGTGACGGGCACGCCGAACGCCTCGGCGACGGCGGCCTCCACGAGGCCCTCGCTCAGGCCGATCCGCATCTCGCTGGAGATGACCTTGACCACGAAGCGCGCGGCCTCCGGATGAAGGCGGCGTAGCAGCTTTTCGAGCGGCGTGGCCTTGGACGCCCCGCGGGCTGTGCGGATGGCCTCCAGGGTCGTCTCGACGTCTTCGAGCGAGACGTCCTCATTCTGTGTGCGTCCTTCGAGCGCCTCGCCGGCCCAGTCGCCGAAGTCTGAGTGCTTCCGGAAGATTCCCTGTAGGTCGTCGTCGTCGCGGCCTGAGATGGTGGCCACGACCTTGCTGAGCGCTGACCAGCCCAGGCCGAGGGTGCTCCGCCGCGACGGTCCGAACGGGCGGCCGGTCATAAAGATCGCAGCCCGGCGTAGGTCGTCATCGCTGAGTGTGCGCAGGTATGCCGCGAGGATGCGGGTCTTCTCGAGGGTCGCGGAAGTCGCTCCGATCGATGCTCCAGCCTGCGCGAATTCCAGCACGGTGGCCTATCGTAAGTCGCGTGCGGCGCTGCCCTTATCTCGAGGAGCTGGTCAAGGACCAACGCGCGTTCCTGCGCGTCTACCGTTTCGACTGCCACGTCGATCACCAGTCCAAGCGCAAGTACGCGCTGAGGGACAGCCCTCCAATCTGCGTCCGCAACTACGAGGATTGCGCGCTGTATCAGTCAGAGAAGCGTCGCGAAGATTCCACTATCACGCGGTACACGGATTGAGCGCGCTGGACGCGCGTCAGCGCGGGAGTGGGTTGAGCTGCGAGGTCTGCTCCGCGCCGGCGCTGCCACTGGATGGCGTGTGTGTCTTCTGTCACGCCCCGCTGCATGAGCATGACGAGCCGATCGAGCTGCTCGACTATCTCGCGGAGCACATCCCGATTGCGAAGGCCAAGCGCGGCCACCTGAATCGCGGCCCGATCACCGAGCTGGTCGTTGAGGTTGGCGGTCGCGCGTTCCGTGCGCGATGGAACAAGGAAGACCTGGAGTTCCATCCTCCGGTGCTGCTCACGGCCTGGCTCGATCTGCTTCTCACGCGGCTGAGCGACGCGGCCGCCGGGGACGCCGACCTGCGACGCGCGGTGCTGCGATCAGGCTGGGCGCTCCGTTAAAGCGCCAGCGCCAGCTGCTCCGTAGCCTCCAGAGCCGAAGCCCGCACGCCTTTCTTCCGCAGGTGCCGAGCGAAGTCTTCGGTGTAACCGTGAACCGTGTACACCTGGTCGGCGCCCGATCGCTCCACGACTTCCATCAGCTCATCGAAGTCGCAGTGGTCTGAGAGGTCGAAGGTCGCGTCGGCGCCGAAGAGCCGGGCGAACTCTGCGTCCTTGGCCCAACCGGATACCAGCGCGGTCCGGTAGCGGCCAATGCGTCGCACCTCGTCCTTTCCCGCCGGCGGAGCGATTACAACTCGACCGGGAGGCGTGTCGCCGTTGAGCTCGATCCAACCCGGCAGCGGACTGCCGGCGCTCGCATACGCCTGGGCGCACGGCACGCACCGGCTCTCCAGCGCGAACTCGAAGCCGTAGGGCGCAAGCGCGAGCATGACCTCTTCGGTCTTGCCGAGCGCGTGGCAGAGCAGCACCGGCGTCACACGGCTGTCCAGCGCGCGCCGGCACCACCGCGCGATGGACTCGACTGTCGAGTCCGGGTCGCCAAACCTGAAATGCGGCCGGCCGTACGTGCTCTCCACGATGAGAACATGCGCTCGCGGAACATGCGTAGCGGCCCGCCCACCTGGCTGTCGAAGCTTGATGTCGCCCGTGTAAAGGAGGCTCGTGCCGTCGTGCTCGAACCTCAGCTGCGCGGAGCCCAGCATGTGGCCGGCCGAATACAGCGTCAGGCTGGCCGCCCCCCGGCGAAGCGGTTCGCCGATCCCGAGCATCCGCCAACCGCGCGGTCGCCGGGCCTCGGGGATTAGCGCCAGCGTCTGGGGCGTGAGCAGTGCCTCTTTGTGGCGCCGGGCGTGGTCCGTATGCGCGTGGGAGATGAAGGCGAAGGACCGGACCACCAACGGGTCGAGCCAGAGGTTGTGCTCCGGCAAAGAGACGCCGTGGTCCCAAACGACGCCGCGTGTCACAGGCGGAAGCGGTCCTGGGCCGAGAAAAGAGTCCGGGGAACCTCGATGCCGAGCTCCGCGTAGACCTCGAGCGGCATTCCGATGTCGGCCACCCATACCTCGCCGACCAGGCGTGGCCCGTCCGCCAGCGACAGGCCCGGCTTGGGCAGCCCGAGGGTGACGGTCGTGTGTGCCTGCACACTTGGAGCGTAGGCGACGCCGGAGTCCGCGTCGAGGCCCGAGGGCACATCGACCGATACGACGCTCGCGCCTGACGAGTTGATGGCCTCGATCCAGGCGGCAAAGTTGCCTTCCGGAGCCCTCGAGATGCCGGTGCCGAAGATGGCATCGAGCACCACCTCCGCGCCTTCGAACAACAGAGTGCCGGTGACCTCGATCCCGAGCTTTCGCAGCGCGTTCAACTCTTGCTCGGCGGGACCGCGGAGGCGACCCTGGTCGACACAGGCCACCGAGGCCAGCCGGCCCCAGCGGTGGAGGTGACGCGCCGCCGCGAGCCCGTCGCCGGCGTTGTTGCCCACACCGCACGCCACGACCGTGCGGCCTTCGCAGAACCGCGCGAGCTGCCAGCCCGCGGCTTCCATCAGCCAGTCGATCGCGATGCCGAAGCGCTCGTGTGCAAGCGCATCCGCTGCTTTGACCTGGGCGCTGCTAAGTGTCGGTAGGGCGCTGGACGACAAATGAGCAGTAGGGGTCGCGGCGGTGGATGGAGTCCGACTGCGAAACGCCGGTGCCGAGAAGCTGGGAGAAGAGGTGGGGGGTGATGGTGCAGACCTGCGGGAACTTGAGCGCCGTGTTGCGGAACGGGCAGTTGTGGATGGTCACCTTCACGCCCTCGGCGGTCTCGGTCTGCTCGGCCAGCGTCCCGGCGCGCCCGATCCAGGCCACGACTCGCTTCAGCTTTTCGTCAAAGTCGAGGCCCTCAAGGGTCGGGGCGATGACGGTCGCGTGCCTGGTGGCCATGCGCTCGAAGACCTCGTCCAGCGCCGACGGGCCGCCGATGTCCTGCACCTCCTGTAGCACCATCGAAGCGAGCTGGCCGTAGCGCTTCGGAAAGACTGAATCAGCGCGCTCGGTGAGCGAGAAGAGCAGGGACGGCCGGCCCCGGCGACGCCTCTCCGGGTGGCTGACCACGAAGCCGTCGCGCTCGAGGTTGGTGAGGTGCTGGCGCACCGCGTTGGGGGTGACGCCGAGGTCGGAGGAGATCGTTTCGGCGCTGGCGTGGCCCTTACGCCGGAGCAACTCCAGGACTTCCATACGGGTGGAACGACCGGCGATGGTGGTGGGCATATCCGGACGCTTCGGCGATGTTAGCAGAGCCCAAGGCTATTTATTACAGGTGGATCTTGACAAAATCCGGACGGTCCGTAAACTGAAAGCCCAGAGAGGGTTAAGCATGATCAAACAAGCCAGTCGCGCCATCGAGCACATGACCGCGAAGGAGCGTCGGATCCAGCGCGCCAAGTACGCGCGCCGGAACAAGATGCACCTGATCGACAAGCTCCTGAACGAGCTCGAGATGCTCAACCTCGCCGACCAGCGGCAGATGCCGCCGGTGCTCTCGGTCGCCATCAACAAGGTCATCGAGGAGTCGCCCGAGGTGACCGTCCTGGCTCAGGCCAAACCCGCCTCCGTGATGGAGGCGATGGACGCCCTATACGAGATCCAGGACAGCCTGATGTACAACCAGATCGAGGACGAGTAACTAGCGTCAGAAGCTTCTAAGGCCGGTTTCGAATACGATCCCGGCCTTTTCTCTTGCCGCGGCCCTATCTCAAGCGTTCTGTAACCAGATCGGTCTGTGAACTCGAGCGGTCTGCGCAGATGTGGTAACCAGATCGGTCTGTGGCTGATCTGTGAGCAACCAGATCGGTTTGGATGAAGCACAGGCCGTGAAGCTCGGAGAGGCGCGGCGACGATTCTCTCTGGTGGAGTTCGGGCGGGTTCCGATCAGCCGAAAGGTCCCTTG
>Ga0207684_10000979_pt1 | contig 32022 bp, 33 predicted proteins | sample KBSK5501metaG_FD_184342 | JGI IMG/M metagenome (GOLD analysis project Ga0207684, IMG submission 184342) | Corn, switchgrass and miscanthus rhizosphere microbial communities from Kellogg Biological Station, Michigan, USA - KBS K5-50-1 metaG... | ecosystem: Host-associated > Plants > Roots >... | reverse complement strand
ATCAGCTAACGCTCAAACTGACTCATGGAAGCCACATGACTGCGGTCGTCGTCACGCACGACATGACGAGTGCCTTTCGTATCGCCACGCGGATGATTATGCTCGGACACGGCGACATTATCGCGCAAGGTCCCCCAGACGAAATCCGCACAAGCTCCAATCCCGAAGTGCAACAATTTATCAATGGCGAAGCTGACGGTCCAATACCCTTGAATCTTTCGCAAGATGAGCACGAACATCATCGGCACGTAAAGCCTCGTCCATTCCTCGCCGCGCGCGACAGATTTCACCATAAAACGCAATGAAACGAAATCTCTCGGATTACATCGTCGCCATTTCGGTCATCGTGTGCAGCATTATCCTGCTCGGCGCACTGACCATCGCGCTTTCCGGTTACCGCCTGAAAAAACCAACGCGCACGTTGCAAATCAACTATGAGGACGTTACCGGTATCAAAGTGCATTCCGAAGTGCGCTATGCCGGCGCGCCCGCCGGACGCGTGATCGCGATGCGTCACTTGACCGCGGCCGAGCGCATCGCGTCAGCCAACAAAAAAGATGCTGTGCGAATAACGATCAGCCTTGACGAAAACGTTCCGCCGCTGCCTGTCGATGTTACGGCCACGCTCAGCTCCGACACATTGCTGGCGCCAAAATTTGTCGCGCTTTCCGCTGGGTCGCCGGGCGGCAAAACGCTCGCGAGCAACTCTGCCATCGAAGGCCATCCGGCCTACGGCATCGAACAAATCACGGCCGCGGCTGGTCCGCTTTTCGAAAACGCGAACAGATTATTGGACAATCTCAATCTCACGGTCGATGAGATAGTCTCGGCGTATCTTGCTTTCTGCGTTAACCAAAAGTGGGTTCCGATGTCTCCAGGCGTTGTTCAGCGGCATCTTGAACCGCTGATGTTGGAATATTTCGGGACAAGAAAAGACCATGACATCGAGCGCGAGGGAAAGGGGCGGCGCGGTTTCCGTAATGTGAGTTTTCGGGAGCACGGGCAGGCGGACCAGCGGAATTGAGGAATTCACACAGAATGTTTAGCCCTCTCCTCGTTGGGCAAAAATATAGCTCAAATGCGTCCAAAGCGTCCGACTCCCGGGCGGATCGGACGCCTTTTCAACCTTCTTTTCGTGTCGGTGGGAACACAGAAAAGACCGCGGACGCTTCGGACGGCTTTTCCTATTCGTCCGTCAAACAAAAACCGTCGGGCAAAAAAGGGATAGACGCCCAAGCCGTGCTGTTATCCACCTTAGGCAGTTCGCGCCCCCTCAAGCCTACTTTCTATGACCACCGTTAGATTCCGACCGAGCTCGCGGCCACGATGCTGGCACGACAGTTATGGGATGTTTGCCGCGGACGCTGATGGCGAGACTTATTTTACCCGTCTAGCGATTGATTTCCGGGCACTCGATCCCTTCATCCGCCGAGGTATCGCGCAGCAACGAGCGAACTAGCCGGAACTGGGGAACGCAATTCTTTGATGCGGCGCTACCAACGCAGGCGTAATCACGCGCGGCTCTTTCGGAACTGGAAAAAGCGAGAGAGTTGGGAAGACGACTTTCGTGGCACAATAGTGCTGGAAGACGGGCGTAGCTATTGGATCGGGGCCACCGTGCGGACCGCGTGGAGCGGTAAACAATACATTTCGGTTTATTTGCGACCAACAGTGTCAACTCTAAAAAACCGATCACGGACGTGGTAGTCTTGAGCACTGGGAGGCTTTTATGTTAGAAGAGGTAGGATATCTGCCGGAGAAGCTAACGGTATGCGACCAACCCTCTCTCGAGGAGGACGACCTTTCTGCGTTGAAGTCCAGCGTGATCGATGAGACCGGCCGGGGCACCGATCATTGTTGGTCCTTGGATATCGAAAGGTTGGATGAGCTAATCGGCCGATATTTGCCCGTTGCTATGAGCGCGGATCAGGATTTTGACCGGGCGCTGCGCGCGTCCTACATCGTGCTCGACCTAATCGATATGCAAATTACCCTTTTGGAATCTTATATCGGAGGCAGACCGTGACACCGCCGTCTTCCTCCAAAGATGCGCCTCGCCTGCACAGTTTCACGGCGGCGACACGTGGGAAACCGGGAGGAGCGATGCCGAGGGCGGTGAAGGCGACGCTGGCTTCGTCTAGGGATCCTTATGGATTTCTAAAGCTTGAACGGTCACGTGCCCAAACGCCCAAGGGCTTCAAACGGCTGGCTAACGCAATCATGCGCGACGCTGTCGGAATTCCGCTGACTCGGAAGCAGCGAGCTCATATCAGGAGCCAGCGGCCGAAACTCGACGCAAAGGAAGTTGATAAAAACTCTTACCGCGCCCCTGTAATCCGCCAGCGTTCACCGCGGGAAATGAAAAATCGCCGCAAACCAGGATGGACTGATTGCAATTTCGTTCTGCCTCGGGTGAGTCTGGAAGGGCTGCGACTTCTGGCCATCACGAACGCCTCCGATGAGCGCCAGACGGTCGCTAGGGAACCTCTTGGCTACCGACGGCGTTATCCGCGGACGCGAAATTTTTACGTCGCAGAAGCGTTGAACGACCTCTTTGAAAAATACGGAATGCTCGAGTTTCGTGTCCAAGAATCGGAACCAGTGCCTGGCCGTGTTAAACGGTTTGTCGTCCCCAAGAATTGACATCGGAAAAAGACGTTTCGAGATCGTGGTGTGATCACACCTAGAAACTTCTGGTCGGACTACAGTTCCAACCCAAGAAGACGCCGAAGACCCGGCGCCAAATCAGCAACCTCCTGTCAAAGATGCGCTCTGGCGCCTAGCTAGCTAGGCGCGATTACCGTTTCAAATCTTCTGCGATGGTTGCAAAACTGTTCCAAAGCCGCTTCTAGTTCTTCAGCGATCTCCAGCGCGAGTACATCAGGGTCAGGAAGCTTGGTGCTATCATCGAGCGACTCGTCCTTGAGCCAGAAAATATCAAGGTTGACCTTGTCGCGCTTCAGAAGGTCGTCGTAGGCGAAGCACTTGAAGCGCTCGCTCTCGGTCCGTTCGTGGCGGTTCTCGGTGTGAAAACAATGGACGAACTCGTCGAGATCAGAGCGTTACTTGGTGGTATCCAATCGAATGGCATAGCTTCCGTGGTTATGTGGGTGGAAGCTATCTTCCGCACGATCAGTAAGACCACAACCGAATGGAACAGACCCGCAAAGTGAGATGGCAACAGCTTGATGATGATCTTGCCTACGACTCCACCGAACTTGATCGGACCGTGGTCGCTCCCGATCAGATTCGGACGGTAATTTCTCTTGCGAGTATGGGCAACGTTCTACTTTTATGAGCGCCGGATGAAGGTGATCTCGCTTGTTCCTCAAAGAACGCTGATCACTTCCGGACCGTATCGCTTCTCACGAAACCCGCTCTATCTCGGTGGTAATGTATTTATTTTCTTCGGGGCAGGATTGTTGCTCGGGTCGCCAACCGCGCTGTTCGTCACTGTTCTCCATCTCCCTTTTGTGGACCTCTTTATTAGGCGCGAGGAAAAACAATTAGAGGAGGATTTTGGCCAGGACTGGGTGCGCTACAAAAAGCAGGTCCGCAGATGGATTTAACGTGACAAAAACAAAAGTCACCAACATTGAAGGTCTAATAAAGGAATTCAGTATCCGATTTCTGATTACGGCCAACTCAAGTGTTGGACGCCTCATAGATGCTCTGAATCGTTGCATCCAGCACAGCGTTATACTCCGCATCGGACTGCTGGATCGACAACCCTTCCACCAGCGCTCGCGAGAAGCTCGCCACGACACCGTGATTCCTGCGAAGGCGGTCATCGCCTTCTTTGAGCGAGTACCCTCCTGACAGCGCAACGACTTTCAGCACGTTCGGATGGCTGACACAATCAGCGTAAAAGTCGCTTTGCTCCGGCAGCGTGATCTTGAGCATCACCAACTGACCGGGTGGGAGTTTGTTGAGTTGGTCAAGAATGGCCGCTTTAAGCAATGTCTCTGCCTTAGCTTTTTCCGGACAGTGAATATCCACTTCCGGCTCGACGATCGGTACGAGCCCCACCGCGAGAATCTGGGCCGCTAACTCGAATTGCTGGTTGACAACGGCCTTGATGCCGGCCGCGTTGGCCTGGTTGATGAAGGAGCGCATTTTGGTTCCGAAGATTCGCTTCGCGATGGCCCTGTTGAGCAGGGCAGCCAGCTCGGGCATAGGCTTCAACAAATGGACGCCGTCCTTCTCATCGGAAAGGCCCTTGTCCACTTTTAGGAAGGGCACAACGCGCTTCACGTTCCAGAGATAGTCCGCGGTTGGCTGTCCCTCGATTTCTTTGTCCATTGTGCCCTCGAACAGGATCGCGCCGAAAATTCGGTCCCCGTTGAAGTTGGGGCTGGTCATGATGCGGGCGCGCATCTGATGCACGAGCGTAAACATCTCCTCCTCGTTGGACCACGTGCCTTCCTTGATTCCGTAAGCGCGCAGCGCCTTGGCAATCGAGGGATTATTGGTCAGCGATCAGTAGGCCGGGCGGAAGCGATTCACCGAACAGGCTGGCGCGGTCGGCCCCGGCAATTGGTACGAAGATGCGCAGCTTTCTCAGCCTTGCCGAGGCAAAACCGGATTTTTCCAGTTTGAAGGCGATTTTTTCGCGAAGAGTTTTCGGTAAGTCCACGCTCGGGTTATCGGCTATGCGTCCGGCCCGAAGGAAAAGCGTCTCGATCTCGGCCAATCCGGGCTCAGTCCAATCGAGATCGGAGAGCGTCGCAAATGCGTGCTCTACGTGAACCGCCGGAACAACGTTTTCTGATCCCGCGTAGAGGGGAGTACGATTGAGAAGAAGTCCGAGGGCGGTTAGATAAGGGGCGCAATACCCTCTGGCTGCGGCGAGCTCGCGGGCTCTTTGGAGAAAGAGGTCAATGAGCTCGATTTTGATGGTTGGCGTAATTCTTTCCAATGACCCGGCGAGACGAACCAGCTCGGCTGGCGGGTTTTTCTGGGTCCGCAACTTGGACAGCTCGGGCGTCAGAATCGTCTCCTGCCGTTCGCGACTGAGACCGCCGGCGACCCGCCTCCAGAGGATGTATTGTTGAAGCTGGATCCGCTTGCCGGAGTGTGCGAGGCCATTCGCGTGCAGTTGCCAGAGCTCGTTGATCCGCGTGGCGTCACCTTCGGCGCCAAATCCGGGGCGAAGAAGAAATCCGGCAAGGATGAGCCAGGCTTCCTCGTGTTCGACAGACTCCTGGCGACAAGAGATGCACTGGTAAAGCGCCGCCCAGAGGGACCGAATCAGCACGCAGTTCCAATCGGCTTTTGGCAGGCCGAGGATTTTCTCAAGACTCTTGATGAGATTGGTAGCCGTGAGCTTGTCGCGTTGATCAAGTGGCTGGGAAGATAGTTTAACAGTGCGAGTTCGTGCTGCGTCGAGCCTGGCCGAATCGACTCCGGGGTCGGGCATCAACTCATTGCCGGTTTCCATCTGCGTTTCGCCGCCTGGTTCGTGCGGCCGAAGGTTGAATTCGAGCGGCCATGTTTCGCGTACGGACGGATCTGCACTAACGCAGGCAATCTGAAGCAGACCGAGCTCGTTCATGCGAGCGGTGAGAGTCACTGGCAGCCGGTCCGCTTCGGCTTCCAGACGCCGTCCAGCCAGCTTGGCCGTAGTTTGGAGTGGAGGGAGCCAATGAAAATCACGGTCATTCCAAGGCACAATTGAGCCGGCTTTGTCCTCGCTGTGCCGAGTCGAATAATATGGCTGAAACCGAACGGGACGATTCAGGCGAAGCTCAAGCCCAAGTTCGGAAATATGGAAGTCTTCTTCGGATGCTGCGCTTTGCGGCAGAATGCAGACCAGGGCGGGACCGAGAATTTCGTCTCTCTTTCCCGGTTGTTTCTGAACTTCGAGGTAAATTGCGCGGGCCGCACCAGCCTCGATCCGCTGGGCGCGCCGATGTAGGATGCTTCCGAAACGAGCCGCCCCCCGCGCAACCGCGAGACTTGGCTCCGGGTTATTGAGGATTCGCGGTTCGGCGCCGCATTGCCAGCGAGCGATCTGTTGCCGTAGCCGAAGTCGCAAAGAGTCTGGATAGAGCGTCCCGCCATTGAAGAGGACAGCATCCGCCCGTGGCCGGCCGCGCAGGAAGTCGGCGAGGTAGCGAGTAACCGCGCTATCTACTGCATAGGGAAGCGCCCATTCTCTCAGTCCAATCTGCGCCCGCACGGGCCGTACGTCCGCTTGACACTCGGGAAAGAATCCATCGAGTACGATCGACTCAACCTCGTTCCGCGTGACTTGGCCGGTGAGTGTGCCGCTGAGTAGACTCGACCCCCGTCCGGGAATAGATATCGGGAAGATGTCCTCGGGCGCATCGGCTAGGCATCGTTCCTTCAGGTCGCGGCAGTGCGCGACGAGGAAATTCCATTGCGGGGCGGAAAGCGCCTCGTGCGTCAAGCGCGATTTGATGTGGTGCGCGAGCGCAAGGTCGATATTGTCGCCTCCGAGAAGAAGATGATCGCTGACCGCAATTCGCTTGATGTGCGGGAGGGTCGTTCCGGTCTGGCGGTTAATCTCGAACAGACTGAAGTCGGACGTGCCGCCGCCGATGTCGATAACGACGACGTGATGTGCCTCGCCTTCCGGAAGCTGTCCCCAAAACTCGCCCGGTGTGCCGTGGTGTTCCAGCCAGCAGTAAAATGCGGCCTGCGGTTCCTCTAATAGACGGATGCCTTCAGGAAAGCCGGCCTCGCCTGCGGCTTCCAGCGTAAGCCGCTGAGCGACGGCATCGAAGGAGGCGGGAACGGTGATGGTAATGTCCTGGTGGCCGAATGGGAATCCCTGGCCGGCGAACCTCGCATCCCAAGCGGCGCGCAGGTACTCAAGGAGCAGGGCGGAGGCCCGAATCGGTGAAATTCGCTTTTCAACCGGGATTTCATCCGATCTCCACGGCAGGAAGGGCGCGCTGCGATCCACCGCGTGATGGCAGAGCCATGACTTAGCGGAATGCGCTACCCTTCCGGGCGATTCTGCCGCCTGCTGTCTCGCGAACCGCCCCGGAATCCATTCACCTCCTCCCGTGCATTCTCCCGGCATTCGTGCCGCTTCCTGCTCCGAGGGCAGGTAAAGAAAGGAGGGCAACGTCGGTCCGTCGGAAAACCCAGTGAGTGTTTCCCACTGCGGGATCAGAAATACCTCCGTCTCCGCAGCGGGGCCATCGAGTTCCTCGAACGCCATGACGCAATTCGTGGTGCCAAGATCGATACCGATGCAGAATTTCGCGCTCAATTCTAATTGGAACTTACGGGCTGCCAGGGCCTTACTCTGTGCGCACCTTGAACTCGACCTTCCAGCGGCGGTCCGATCCGGTGTGCTTCATCCAAAGTTCGAGGCTTCCAAGTTCAGTAACAATCGGATTGATGACAACCGGAACTGCCTGGCCCTCGGGGAATTCCTTAATCGGGGGCAAAGTCACCTCGATCCTGGCGGTTTCCTCTAGTTCGCGTTCGGCGTCCGGAATTATCTGACCAGGAACATCTCCGCTCCGGACCTCAGAGACGAAGAAACGAAAGTCGGCGGGCTGGCCGGTCATCAATCCGAACTCTTGTCCATCGATCACTAACTCGCTGCCCTCTTCCATCCCCTGCGGAACGACGCAAAGTGCTTTGATCGGCGGCTTGAATCCGGGGATCGCTGGCATCGAGGATTCCAGCCCTATGTAATAGGACCGCGCTGTACCAGCTTTGATGCGAATCCCCTTTCCGGTAGCGCGATTGCGCCCGTATATGGCAGCGCCTTTGGCAACCGCCAGGTCGGGCTGGAACCCCTCGAGTTCCCGAACTGGGTTGAAATTGTTCCAAGAAGCGAGCAGATCAAGTACACGTTTCCGGATCAGTGCCGCATTGAAAACACCCCCATTGAAAAGAACGGCTGTCGGTTTGAGGTACTCGCCTTCGATCGCTTCCGGCTTGGATTCTACAAGCGCGAGCAGCGCATCACTGGCCCTGACATTTTTTAGGCTCCGTGTCAGGAACCGAGCGAGGTGCTTGCTAACAATCGGGTCCGAAGCGTAAGGCAGACCGAACTCCTGAAGGCCGGCTCTTTTGGATTCCTGGGGTAGATCGGTAACAACGGTCGACGGGAAAAAGCCGTCCAGAATCACCTTTTCCAGTGTGGGACGGTCAAGCTTGGTGGAGACGGTTTTGGCCAGCAAGCTTGATCCCCTCGATGGTACGACGATCGAAGCTTGCTCGAGCGATGGGTCGGTAAACAGACTGACTTTGGCAATGCTGACGGCGTGTGTCAGCGCGAGGAATTGCCACGAGTCGATCGACGTCCCGTTCGCTTCTAACTGCGCTCGGAGCGTGTACGCCAGCGCCAAGTCCATGTTATCCCCACCCAGAAGAATGTGTTCCCCAACGCTGATCCTTTCGATTTCGAGATTACCCTCCCTTTCGGTGATGACCATCAGGCTGAAATCCGCTGTGCCACCGCCGACGTCGCACACTAGGACAATGTCTCCAGGCGTGACCTGGTTTCGCCAGTCGCTGCCCGTTTGCGCGGTCCACGCGTAAAATGCTGCCTGTGGCTCTTCGAGCAATATCACCTTGCCGAAACCTGCGGCCTCAGCAGCCTGAGCAGTCAGATTCCGTGCGACCTCGTCGAAAGATGCAGGAACTGTAAGGACAACCTGGCCTTCAGTCAGATTCCACTCACGACCTCGTGTGCGCTCCGCATACAGGAATCCCTCCTTCATGTGCTCGAGATAACGCCGCGAACACTCGAAAGCCGAAAGTTTCGGCTCCTTAATCTCAGATTTCCACGGCAGGACTGGACTCGTTGGATCCGTATGGAAGTTCGACAACCAAGACTTCGCAGAAGTGATTAGGCGATCAGGGATCAAAGCGCCGTGATCCCGCGCGAAGTGGCCGACGATCGGACCACCAGCCTCTGTCTGCCATGGCACCCTTAATGCGCCCTCTGGAAATTCCTCTGGATGGGGGATATAGAGCGCCGACGGTAGAGTCGTTTTTTCCCCGATCCGGTTGGCCCCAACGAGTTGAGTAATCTCAACAATTTCAGCGCGGTCCGTCTCGAAATCTTCGACCGCAACCGCGCTGTTGCTGGTGCCCAAGTCAATCCCAAGGCTGAAGCGTGCGCTCATTCAGTTTGATTATATGATTAATTCGTCTCTTCTCTCCTGACTTCTCAGCAAGAGGCCGCTTTTCCGATCGCCACGATATTACGAAACACTGGGGTTGAGTTCGACCTCAGCAGGTGCAATCGCCGGCAGACGTTTTTCATCGAGCTTGACGATTCGCGGGAGTGTTACGGATTCGGTCTTCCAGCCCTTGTGGATCAGCTTCCCGGTGAAGGGCGGGTTCCCGGTGATTTTTCCGACGAGCCTGTATTCGTCCGCGGCGTATCCGGCCGGCACAGTAATTTGGGAGCCTTCCCGGGCCTCAGAGACAGCAGTGATTTTGAAATGATCCTGCAGGACTTGCCTACACCCCTGATGAATCACCCGCGCGGCCGCTGCTACTTGCGTGTCCTCGTAAGAGGTGAGATCCTCCATCAGAAAATCTACAAACCGACCCTTCTCCTGAAGGAGGCCGAAGAACGCGATCACCTCGGCTTCGGCTTGGCTGGCGCCTGGCGGCGCAGGAGGTTGAATGACGGCTGGAACCGGAGCGCGCGCGGGAGTTGCGCGGCTTTCCCTGCCTCCGAAGAGGGAAAGTGCCACGACGATAAGCGCCAGCACAAGCGCTATGGCTGCAATCGGAGTCGTGTAGGCGTTCGTCGGCGGAAAGAGAAGTAGGCCGTTCAGCACGGCAACAAAAATTGCGACGATTAATAGGTAAGGTTTCATCGTAAGAGCAGTCGTTATCGGTTGGTAACCGCTTGATGTAGCCCGAGCCGGTGTCCGACTCCAGTGCGATGTGCTTATCGATAGGCACCAGCGGAAAAGGATTTGTCCCGCCAATGACTTGCTTCTCCTGGAGGCGGAGCTAACGCAATAATTTCTGACGGTGGCCGGGTCGCAACAAAAGGCGTGGGCCGCGATTGCAGGAGCGCGTCTTTGGCCGGGGGTTTCCGGTGCAAGGCCCTGCGGTGAAAAATTTTCCTTCCTAGAATCCCGCCAGTTTGGATTTGCCTGCCGTGCTATTGCTTGAAGGAAGCTCGCCTGTGTTCATCCGCCGGCCCGACGGGGTGAGGTCAAGGAAAGTCCAGAGGAGCCGGCGTTTCCCATACCGATAAGTTACTGACATTCTGCTGCTTGGGATGGCGATTCGGCCTGGAGCATCACGATCAACTCGCGAAGCCATGCTTTTACCGTGGCCTGGAAGCTTGGAGACTTTCTTTTGCTTCGTTTGACGGCCTCAGCCAGCACAATCGACGTCGCCGGTGAGCGCATCTATAAAGGGCTCTTCCGTATCCTCGTCCTAAGATTCAGGGCAAGAGGAGTGCCATGCGAAGGCAGGAGATTTGGGTAAGCCTCCACACACGGGAAACCATTGCAATTACCGGAACAAGCCTGATTTCGCGAAACCTGCTTTAAATTTGATGTGGCCAGGGTTGCGCCTCTGCCGACACAACAGTGCTGAACACATGGAGCATTTGGCGAAGCTGGCATGTGAAGGTCAACGACTTTTGCATAGAGTACCATTCGAATCAGCTGCGCAATTTGCGCGCCGGCTTCCAGAGGAACGCCTTTGACCAACACGCTCTCTAAGCCGAAAGCCGAACCCGGAGGTGGACCAAACTCGGCGCGAAGGACTCTCCCTGAAGAGCCCCTCACGATTTTGAACCAGCCGCTAAGATCTTCACCTGCCGGCCCCGTAATTTGCCCATTCGTTTTGAGGCCGTCCATGTAGAGTCCAACTGGGTTAGACAACGTTAGCGAGACTGCGCCACGAACTGATAAATTAACGGCTTGGCCAATGGTTGGATCGCTGCTTCGGTTGGCACTCCCGTAACCAGAACAGCAAATTAAACTCCGTGCATCCGTAATAAGAGCGCCGGTTTTGTCTACTCGCTGTCCCGTAGCCTGGGCCGCCAGGTTGATTTCGGCACCAAGCGTATTCGCCGGATGTGTAAGATGCATTACCCTTTTTCAGTGTTCCAAATGTTGTTCGGATTATAGGCACCGGCTTTCATTGAGCCGAAGACCGGGTGTATTACATCTTGTGACCAAATAAGCCTCTGAAGGTTGAACTGCCAACACCTCTTGCTTTCGACTCGATGGCGTCGATAAGCGGTATTGAAAGAGCATCATAAAGTCAGGCGCTGACCAACGGACCCCTTGATCCATTCGAGGACGACCTAAGAACCACTGCAATCAGTGGCCAAAACCAACTCAATAAGATCGACACCATTTGGGGTAGTGTTAACAAATCGTTATTCATGCATAATACGCCCCGGAAAAAGATCCGGGTGGGCAAAGCCCTAGGCTAGTTCCATTTAATAACCGACCACACTAACCCGATTGCATAAGGGATCCAACAAAACGGATTGGGAACCCACATAGCTATAAAGGTTAGGGCGCAAATTGCCCAAGCAGTATGGTGTCTACGGATAAGGGCGATTACGGCGGGACAAATCGCCATTGCTATGGCTAGTAGCACGATAAAGCTAAGTGGCCCGCCATGAATCAATAAATAAAAAAGAGTTAAATAATCCATTCTATAAATCAGCCTCGTTCTTTAGGTCGCTTTTTAGTTGACGGGTAGGCTGCGAACTGCCCTTTAAATAGGGGATCGTAATTTACGGCAGGGGCAGTCGGCTGTGCGACCGGGGAGGGAGCGGAATTTGCAGGCGACTGGCCCCCCAGGAAACGCTGGACAAGCCAAGGATCCCAATTCCCGCTGCGGCTGACCTCGGTCATCCCAACCCGCCTGCGGTCTCCGGCTCTGCGGTCTCCGGAAATGCCCGGGATTTACCTTCGAAGTCTATTTCTAAGCTCTCGAGCGCTGTGAAGTCGAGCCCTGTGTTCCCTCCCCTGGGAATCCTGACAATCCACTCACAAAACGGCCCGATCATGCAGTGATTTTCGTCCAGCGCACCATTGCCGACAGGGAGGCCGGTTACGGTGTTGTAGGTGCGTGAGACCGTCGTTGAACGGTGGTTTAGCCTTACGCTCCCGCCGTCTTCGGTCACGAACGTTTCTATACCCGGATGCGTGAGCTCAATCAATAGGGAGCCGTTGCCAGTCTTCATCCCATGCGCCAGGCAACGGATGTGTGTCAGGCGCACATCGGCCATGCGCGCAAACGGATTTCGATCGAGCGTTGTATTCGGCGTGGCGGGCGGAATGGTGAACGAACCCGATTCTCCGCTCTTGAGCAGGTTGAAAAGCAGCGAATGGGTTTTGGGGGTCAGCGTGATACTGCAGCGGTTGCCGGTCGGTATGAAGTCTGATTGGCTGGTCCGTTGGCTCTCGCTATCCTCGAGCTTCTTGCTGATTAAATCGATCAGTCCGGTGTTGAGCGCCGCGGAATCGATTTCGCCAGGGGCTGACGGCGATGTTAATTTGCCTAAAACGTCTGCAAAGACATCGTAGGACTGTAGCGATTGCATCGTGAACACGCGGCTCGCCATATAGAGCTGGTATACACAACGCTCCTGGGCGTGCCTGCGCAGGGCCGTGGCATAGCGCGCCATGGCCGGCAAGCCGGGGCTCGCCGAGGTTTGCAATGAAGCCGCGGCCTGGTTCCGCTGCGCCTGTGTTTTGCCAATCTCAGTATCCAGGTAGAGCACATCGGATAGCAACTGGTTGAACTCTTCCACCTTCTCGTTGCGAGCCGTAACCTTCTCGATGTATTCGTCAAGCAAGTAGGAGAAAGCCTTCGCCCCCGGGATACTTTCGTAGAAGTTGGAGCAAATAGATTCGACCTGATCGCGAGTCGCGAGCAGACGCATTTCGGCTGACGGATTTGTCTTCAGCAAGCCGTCGCGGGACTGTTTTAAACCTGCCAAGTCCTTGACCGTGCCCTGGAGGTACTCCATACGGCGGACGACATATTTTTTGTTGACCGAGCCGCCCAGGTCAGATGGCACATTCTCGATGGCCTTTGTCGCCATATCTATTGCCTGGCTCGTCAACATCGCTCCTGTGGCCGCTACTCCGCTGGGGGATACGCCCTCGGGATTCATTAAATCCCGGTTGGTGAAGGAAAGCTGGCTGAATAAGTTGACGAAATCGGCCGGCGTGAGCTTGACCGTATCGCTGATGGCAATTGTGAGATCCTGTAACTCGCTGGCCAGACTGTTGGCCAGTTGGAGACGCGCATTATCCAGTGTTTGGACTTCGGCCAAAACGGCCTGCGCTTCCGCCGCTTTTTTCGTTCTGGCTTTAGTCAGCCGCTCCACCAGGCTTTGTTGGCTGGCACACACGTTCTCCAGGTAAGCCTTTCTCTCGGTCAGGCTGTTTTCGGCGCTACGGAGCAGGTTCTCCGTGGCCTCCACCGGGGCGTACAGTGTCAGCATGGCCATAAGTTCTTTCTCGTAATTGTCCAGATTCCCTAATGCCGCGAACTGCGCATTCTTGCTGAAGATATTCCTGCCCTTCCCGAGATTTTCAAGCGTTGCGGCAGCCGATTTCAGAAGCCTGGAATCTTTGGAGTCGCCGAGCAGCACAAGCCAGGTCACGGCATCAATGATGTCATTGGAAACAGTACTTAAACTCGTCAGAAGGTAGCGGCCGCGGGTGTAGTCGAAGAGCATTTCCAACTGGTCAAGGTCGGCCAGGGCCGCTAAATCGGAGTAAGCGACTGTCTGGTGGTCGGCAATGTTGTAGTTGGCCGCTGGAGGTCCCGGGTCTGGATTTTGTTTGTTGCGCAGCAGGCTCGGTGAGGGGACGGCACCGCCAGGACCGGGCGTTCCAGCGGGGGCAGCTTGATTGGGATTGGCAAACGACTGGCCGGGCAGACCGTCCGTGCGCTCCTCTGGTATGGAAAATTTGAGCGATTTGTCTAATCGCTCCCGGAAAGCTCTTTCGTCCTCAGTGTTAACGTTATAAAAATATTGCCACCTGCCTAATCTCATCCGGGTGGCCGTCATTTTGCGGTCAATTGTCCGGACGTGGTTATCGGCGCCCGTCACAAAGACGTCCAGGCGATTGGCCCCCCAGGAAACGCTGGACAAGCCAAGGATCCCAATTCCCGCCGCGAGCTGACCTCGGTCAGCCCAAGTTGTCTGCCAAGTGGAGCCGTTCCATGAATTGTGCCGGACGTGGTTATCGGCGCCCGTCACAAAGACGTCCAGGCGATTAGCCCCCCAGGAAACGCTGGACAAGCCAAGGATCCCAATTCCCGCCGCGGGCTGACCTCGGTCAGCCCAAGTTGTCTGCCAAGTGGAGCCGTTCCATGAATTGTGCCGGACGTGGTTATCGGTCCCCGTCACAAAGACGTCCAGGCGATTGGCCCCCCAGGAGACGCTGGACAAGCCAAGGATCCCAATTCCCGCCGCGGGCTGACCTAGGTCACCCCAAGTTGTCTGCCAATTGGAGCCGTTCCATGAATTGTGTCGGACGTGGTTATCTTTGCCCGTCACGAAGACGTCCAGGCGATTAGGTCCCCAGGAGACGCTGGACAAGCCAAGGATCCCAACCGCTGGCACGAAGGCGTCGCGATAGTTGGCGATGTAAGGCTGACCTAGGTCATCCCAAGTTGTCTGCCAAGTGGAGCCGTTCCATGAATTGTGCCGGACGTGGTTATCGGCGCCCGCCACAAAGACGTCCAGGCGATTGGCCCCCCAGGAAACGCTGGACAAGCCAAGGATCCCAATTCCCGCCGCGGGCTGACCTCGGTCATCCCAAGTTGTCTGCCAAGTGGAGCCGTTCCATGAATTGTGTCGGACGTGGTTATCGGCGCCCGTCACGAAGACGTCCAGGCGATTAGGTCCCCAGGAGACGCTGGACAAGCCAAGGATCCCAATTCCCGCTGCGGGCTGACCTCGGTCATCCCAAGTTGTCTGCCAAGTGGAGCCGTTCCATGAATTGTGCCGGACGTGGTTATCGGCGCCCGTCACAAAGACGTCCAGGCGATTGGCCCCCCAGGAAACGCTGGACAAGCCACGGATCCCAATTCCCGCCGCGGGCTGACCTAGGTCATCCCCGCCGGTTGTGCATTCTGGAATGACCGGGAGAGGAATCCCCAGGTTGACCCTGCCCATCGGTCCGCCGTACCCGCGGTGGCCGGGAAGGCCGCACGTGCCGCCACCTCCGGCGGGGGCCCCGATTCCTGGACCCCGGTGGCGATCGGGCACTCCACCGTTGCCGCCATTGCCGCCCTCTCCTGGTTGCGCGCCATTGCCGCCGACGCCGCCCGCCGCGTTCGCCGTAATTTGGAAACTGCCTTCCGGGTTCCCCAGCCTCATGAAATGGAGGGTGATACGCCCACCGGCGCCGCCATTGCCGCCGTTCCCTCCATTGCCGCCACAACCGCCGTAGCCGCCAAAGGCACGATCGCCAAAAAAATCGTGGGTGACCCTGCCGTTGCCAAGGTCATACATTTGTGTTGGATACCCGCTGAACCCGTTCCCGCCTGGACCACCCTTTTGTCCATCAGCGCCGTTCCCGCCCGCGCCTCCTTCCGCACTCAGAACCACATCTGAAAACGGCACCAGAATGCCACAGTAAATCTGGATCTCGCCTCCGGGGTTGCCGGGGTCGCCATGGCCGCCGTCCTGTCCGGTAATGCCATTGGTCGCGGGAATGGATGTGGGATTCAGCCGACCGTCGCTGCCGGCATCAGCGGCGGAGGTCGCCTTATTTTTATTCGCACCGGGTTTGCCATTCACTGAAATGCCGCTGCCACCTTTTCCAGGAAAGAATTCCAGCCGCCGGCAAAAGATCTTAATGGTCCGGCTCGGAGCGCTGATGACTCCATTGATGCGGACAATATCGCCAAATACTGTGAGGTTTCCGGTATCGGCCACTACTACAGCCTTCCCCACCTGGGAGGAAGCCTCGCCGGCAGGTGACAAGACGATGATGCGCGACGTAAGGATGGTGCTGCCCAGCACTTCGTTTGTGGCGGACAAGTTCGGCGTCTGTACGAAGTAGGGATCGGAAATACGCGTGACTTCGCTCATAACCTTTAGGTTGCCTCCGCGTTTGGCGGATCCTTAACTGAACGGAGAGCCGAACACGCCCTGGTCCAATCGCCTTCGCAGGTCGCCGGTAACGGTATCGCGTATGACTTTCAGGCCGCATTGCAGCCGGTCATGCACCTCTTCCAGTTCGGGATTTGTTTCCATGATGTAGGAGGCCCGAGTGGAATAGGCGTCGATTGTCTCAGCGAGATTGGACGCCAGATTAAGGATCTCCGGAGCCTCCTGTCTGGCTGCCATCGCAAATTTCTTTTCCCAAGTTGTTAGCTGGCTGGATAGTCCGCCATCAAACGCTTTGTCTAGCGCGGTGGCGGTTTCCTTGCCGGAGACGGCACTGGATTCTTTCAGACACCTGTTTTTCACGTCCGACCAAACGTCGCCAAGATTGTTGGCACTTGCCGCATCTTGAGCGTCGGCCAGGGCTTGTTGATAGCGGTCGCTGCGCTTGCGCGCCTCATCCGCCTGCTGCGTGACTCCATCCGCAACCCGGCTGAAGAAGGGAGTTTCCAGTTTCAGCAGTTTCGCAGCACGCTCGCCTCTCCTCCGCATCCATTCGGTTCTCGAGTCATCATCCAGGGTTTGACCGAGTTTTTTGACGGCTTCGTTGAGATCCGTAACGGCATTCATCAGCACTTCGCGTTGAGTATTCGACATAGAGACCAGGTCCCTGCTGCGCCTCCACGTTTCCAGAGAAGCCTCGATTTTCTGCTGGGCGGCCAGTTGGATTTTCCACTTGCCCGTGGACAAGTCTTGGCCGCGCAGCATCTGAATCAGTTCCGCCTGGCGCGTGCGCATTTGGTCCAGGGACTCGGGGGTGAAGCCGATTTTGGCCAACTCCTCCTGCAGGGCCTGCAAGTCGTTTGCCTCGGCATTGAACCGTTCGCCCAATTCTGCCATGCCGCTCGTTCGCTCCAGAAAATCGCTCATCTGCTTGGTGGCGCCTGCAGGTTGCGGTGTTCCCGAACCCATTGCTTCCAGACGCTTTCCAATTTGCTGCGACAGTGCGGCCAGATGAATAGACATGCGAACCTTATAGGCGTATTCGGCCTTGTCCTGCGGATTGTCCGGCAGCCCCTCCGCCTTGGTCTTAGCTAGGGCAGTTTCTATGGTCAACCAGAGACTGTGGGTGGCGGAAGAGATGGCTCTCACATCAATCTTATCCGCATACGGGCTCGTCAACGCCTCCCACTTGGTTAATTGTTCCCCGAGAGTCCTGTCCACCTCCTTAAAAGCATCGTTTGTCCTTTCAAACCAGCCCACATCAGCATGCCACTCCGGCCCACCCAAGTGCTGGTGCAAGTAAATGTCGCTGGTTCGCTCGCGCGCGTAAGACCAGTACCGGCTGAGACTGCTTGCGTATTTATCGGCACGGCCGGAGAGTTCCCTCACAAGACTCTGGTTGTCCGCTACGTCGAACCCTGAGAATAATCTCTCCGCTGTTCCTTTGAGTTCCTTACCGATGGTACGTATTCTCTCCGCCTCGCGCGTTTGTGCGCGTTTGTGGATCGAGACGATGCAGGTCGCCTGAGCGTGGCGGCTCCGGATGGACAATTTCCGAGTGAGGCATTGGAACAACTCCTTAACTAACAGGTGGAAATGTACCACCAACAGGCGGGATTATACCACAATAATCATAACGATTGTATCGACTAGATGGCAAACGCCAGGTTATTCGCCGCGATGTACTCGCTGCAGGGAATTTTTAGAAATGGTGATTGCAAGTTCCTGATCGTAAAACACAGCGGGTGCAGGGCCTGACATGGTAAAGCGGCGCCTCTCGTCGATTTGTCTCTGTATTCAAGCACTTCCGATGATCGTGGCCAATTCGTTTGATGTGGCTCAACGGGCTTCGGCGAGAGGAATCCCCACCCTCCTGGTTTTTAAGATGATCTATGACCTCATCGGCCACCTTGAAAGCCAGGAGGCTGGCGATTCCTCTGCGAGAAGTTAGCGAGGTAGTCGGAATCCGCGTCCCGCTGACCCGGCCGCGAGCAGCTCCGGCCAGTCCTAGTGCGCCTATCCCGAATGCAGATCAGAGTCACTGCAGCCCCGGACTAAAGGACTGTCCGCGCTCCATGCCGGCCTGGCGCCGGGAGTTCCATCAGGAGATCAGTAACGAGCAGCGGTTATTGGAATCGATGGGTGCCTGGTGCGGCTAATTGCTGTTGCACCCGGGATCCGTACTGAGAACCCCGGGTGCCCTTGTACGCGAAATATCCTGACTCCCATTTATAGAAATCGAGGCGCTCAAAGCTGGCAAAGCGGACGCGTTCAATCTCAGGGCGAGCCTATAACTTCGGATCACAGGGTTGCAGGTTCGAGCCCTGCCGGGTGCAAATCAAGTCTGGTAAAGGATTGGCAGCCGATTAAGCACCGCATAAATGAGAGCTGAAAAAGGATAGTTATCCGTTTGTTATCCGGTTTTCCGGTTTTACTGGCCTCTCCAAAAGCACATGTGCGGACAACGCCGTGCATTTTAGCTTTATAGACCGTCAATATGTTTGAATCCGCCTTGCCAATAACACGTTTGACAGAATTCCCAAAGTTCGCTGAAAAGGAGAGCATTTTATGGCACCAGAAGAGAACAAAGCGGTTATCAGCACTTTTGTTGAGGAGGTCATAAACCAAGGTCAGCTTGAGCGAGCTGATGATCTTGTGGCGGTTGATTTCGTAGAAGTCGACCCTCTTCCTGGCCAGCAGCAGGGACGCGAAGGTCTTAAGCAGGTGATTAACGCGTTTCGCACTGCGTTTCCCGATATCCATTGGGTGATTGACGAGATGGTGGGTGAAGGGGAAAAGGTATTTAGCCGTTTTACGTGGCATGGCACGCATCGCGGCGAGTTCTTTGGCGTTCCTGCTACCGGCAAGCACATAACGGTCAAGGGCATGGTGGTCGACCGCGTGGTCGCAGGCAAGATGGCGGAGAGTCAAATCTTAATGGATGGCCTGAGCATGATGAGACAACTCGGTGTCATTCCTGGGTAATCGAGCAAGAACGACCTTGGGACGTGCAATCGCTTACATCCGCGCCGGTCGCTCAAGCAGCCGTCGAACTCGAGCGACATGGTTCAGTCCAAGCGGATATAGTGTGAATTCGGATCACCGCGTTGCAGGTTCGAGCCCTGCCGGGCGCAAACCTCAGCGAGAACGACTTACGCTGATATTACACATTTGGCTAACAGAGTGACTCGGCCACTTCTCGGCCATTTTCGAGCGAAGCAGCAATCGAAGATAATTAATTGCGAACGCGTATAGTCAAGAAAATGTCGTCTCCTACCGCTGGTGAGCCGCCCTTGATGCCGAACTCGCTCCGCTTGATGACAAGATAAATATCGGAGCCAATGCGCGATTGACTTTTCGAATCTTTACTCCGGCCAATGAGGTTAGACCGAAGCGTCAGCTGTTTCGTGACCCCATGGAACGTTAAGTCTCCAGTCAAGTTGTACTGTTGGTCGTTGACCCTTTGGGCCGACGTGTTCTTGAAAGTGATAAGCGGAAACTTTTCCACGTCCAGAAACGCCGCTCCCTTGATCTCGTTGTTGAGCTGCGTAACTCCTGTGTTTAATGTGTCAGTTTTGATCTCAAGTTTAACGATCGATTTTTGTGGAGCGTCGGGATCAAGTGACACCCTTCCAGAAACGCCTCCGCAGAAACAACCTTCGATGTTGGTGGTCCACAGAAGGCGAACCTTGAATAGCACGGAAGAATTTTCCGGATTGATCTCGTACGTTTCGGAAGCAACTGCTGCCTGAGTGATGGTCCACGCCAGCAATAGGGCCGAGAAGCTCGACTTTTTCATGGAACTACCGCATTCGCGCGCCAAAGGATGAGTCGCATACCTTGCCAATTCTTCCGTGGGTGGAATTCTCGTGCGGGGGGCAGTCTTTATTTCGTCCCGCGAGCCGGTCGGGTCCCATTGTCCGCCGACGAATAACGAGGTATTCGACGCGGAGAGATTGCTCGTTCATGACGGTATTCTTCCATCTAATGCACCGAGTCGGTCTGGGACGCAAGCGTGGCCGCCCGTTTGAAGCTTCGTCTTCCCCGCGCGATATTCTCCTCCAAAATCCGTTTAATTTCGGCAACGGTTTCTGGATGGTCCATCAGGTAGTGACCGGCTGGAACTATCTTCTCTGATTCGGCTCCTTCCAAATGCGAGCTAGAATACGCGACCAGTCCATCCGTGCTGCCAGGTCCCTCTATCGGTCCGAGATGTCCGATGATGCTATGGAAGGGAACTTTGATCGGCAGCTTAGCGAGACCGTTCAATAAGGGGTTGGGTGCAATTGAAACCAGACTCGTTGGGCCGCCGCTTGCGCTGACCCGAGCATAGTAGGGATCCAGTAGACCCGGGTATTGCGCGGCCAGGTCTTTCAGTACGCGGGTCGGAGCTTTGGAAGGCTGAATGATTCGGTTACCAATGCTGCCAACGAGACCACCGGCCAATACGCTGCCTCGATGTGGGACCGAAAGAAAGATAACGCGGTCGATAGAAGGCTGATGTCGAAAAAAGAAATATCTCAGGATTAAATCTTTTACGTCCGCAGGGAGTTTCAAACTGTTCAGCGGCTTGGTCGCGAACACGTTCCAAAGCGCGTCGCCTGAGTCCGAAACCAAAGTATGGGCCAGCAATCCTCCCATGCTATGAGCGACGACGACGACGTGATGCGAGGCAATCGCACTGCCGCTTGGATCGAATAAGCGCTGGGTTGCTTGTAGGCCCTCTCGAAGTTGCGCCGCGCTTTCCAGCATAGGCTGGCCGGTCGGATAAAGAAAAAACCAGGGTTGATAATGCTCGAGAATTTTGGGGTCTGAGCAAAGGTCGTTGGTCAGGTTTTGCCACGAGAGGGGAGTACCAAGCAGGCCATGAATAAATAGGATCGGAATTTTATTTGGATCATAAGGATGGATCAGGTAGACGCCAGTTGCGAACCGTGGATCATCAGGCCTGATAAACGATGCGAAGGAGCTTCGAGACACTTTCCGGGCGTGCGAATACAATACCGCTAAAGTAGCCGAGTAATTCGCTGCGATAGGACCCGGCCCAGCAGCGGATCGCACCACGACCGGGTCGAACGAATCGTAGAGTTTGAGCAAGGGTACTTGCCCTGGACGCGCTTCTTTGACGGCAGTTATTCCAAGTGTGATGCCGCTTGTCGGATAATGTCGCTCTTCCGGGGTCTGCTCGGGGTTTTTGGTGTAGACAACCAGGGGTGTACCCTTCCCAGCGATTTTATATTCGTGGCGAAGACCGATCTGATGGATTGAGTTTGCCAACAGGACTCGATCGTACGCGGCTAAATATTTGGACAATTCCACACGCAGGGAAGGCTTCCAATTGACTTCTACTCGCTCTCCGTTCCAGATGGTATACCGCTTGACGAATTCAGGATGAATTACCGCTTTCGGCAGATAAAAAGTCTTGACAGTCTCAGCGCATCCGAAAAGCAGAGCGCAAATGAGGACACAGCTCAGGCGAAGGCTGACTGCTGCGGGACGGTTCATGCAAACACTAAGTGAAATCCAGCGTCGGGGTCATTGGCTCGTGTCATTTGATTTTGAATGTGGTGTGGCCGACCAAGCACTTAGCACGAACGCCGCGGCACTATCGACGAAAACCGAATAATTCAGCGGGGCCTTGATGATTAAGAGCGGTTTCGCCTTCCTTCGTCAAACTTTGCTGGTCTTCGCTTCGATCTCTGGATAGCTCTCCAGCGTAATCCGTTGAATTCGAGCGGGAATTCGCTCAAAAAGACCGGTGAGGGAGGGGATTCGAACCTCTCAAATGACAAATTAAGGGCACTGCCACTCAATCTACTATTTGCTATTTGTCATTCGTCGCAGGTTCGAGCCCTGCCGGGTGCAGATCAAGTCTAAAAGCCGATCTGCAGACGATTTACTCCTTAAAAATTGACGTTAGCGGAGCGATTACTTGCCAAAGTTTTGCCACTTTTAAAGCGAACCCCCTACGGGTCAGGGCCCATAATCCGCTCGGCACCGAAGCGACTGCTTCAAGCCCTGGGCGTCCTCACTGGTTCCCCGCTAACTTTGTTTTGATTCCAGAACCTGCGCGCAAAAGTTCGCCGGAGAGCAAACGCGCGAAACATTTCGCCGATGGGTCGAAAAGAGGAGTAGTTTTCGCACTAAAGCTGAGATTCGATAGCGGCCTTGTCTATGACCGACCATACTTTCTCGATCCGTTCGTCTCGAAACTCATAGAATACGTTTTCGGTAAACAAGACTCTCTTCCCGTTTACATGGAGGCCAAATAGGATTCCTTTCGGTGTGCAGTCGAAGCGCAGGCGGCTCGCTACACGAGGTGGCTCGGAAATCAGCAGATGGATGTCAAAATAGAGGTCTGGAATTGCACGAAAATCTCCTTCCAGCATCTCGCGATAGCCTGATAATCCGATCCTCTCGCCGTTGTAACGAACCTCCTCATAAACGAACTGCCCCAGATTCGGCCAGTCCTGCTTGTTTAGGCAGGCAATGTAGTCTCGGTAGATGTCGGAGAGGTCGGCTTTCGTCATGGCATTTGCTCCCGTGTTCCTCCAAGGTTCCTACCGCAAGGTAGGGCGACGCAGAAATTCTGCAATCGGGAACAAAATCTTAGAAAAATGAAGCGGTCAAGTACCGGTTTTCGTCACCGTCCCGAGCAACCAGATTTGCGCATGGGGTTGAGCGGAAAGGATGCTCTCAGATGTCCGCCTCATCCAGACAGAGGACCTTGGCTCCCAACCGATTCCATCCGACGCGGCGTTATGATCAATGGCGGAAGGAGGTTTCATATCCCGATCGTCGCAGTGGCTCTATTTCGCATCCCATAGTAATTCGAAAAATTCTATCATGTCGTCCGGCGGTTTGATATCGGCCTTAGCAAAATCGTCCCTCAGCTGTTCGATGTCTGATTTGAGCTTTTCCGTCACAGCTTCACGGTGCCCCTCAGGCAATTCGTAAAACACCATTCCGGTATGAGCTTGCTTCTCTAACGCGTCCCACCGAGTCAGTAACTCCCGGTGCAGTTTACGCTTTTCGAGCCAATCTAGTATTGGATTAGACATAGGGCTTCACCTGCTGGGTCAGTTCGGAGGGAACAATTTCAGGCTAACTTAACTTAGGGCAGCAGTTGAAACCCACTATGCGTTATGCGTTCGAAAAGTCGAACAGCGCCATGGCCTTTTCGCTGATGAGTTCGCGCATTGCCAGGCGCTCGATCCAGTCCTGTGGGATAGCGTTGACGCCGTAGTAGGCTCCGGCGAGTTGACCGTAGATAGCTCCAGTAGTGTCAGCATCATCGCCCAGGTTCACGGCACGCAGTGCTCCTTCCTTAAAGGAGTCGGAGCGGTAAAACGCCCAGAGTGCAGCCTCTAGCGAGCGCACCACAAACCCGCTGCCGATGATCTCTGGCGGTTCCTTCAGCTTAAACGAGCCGTTAGCAATCTCGGCGACTTCGGGCGAGAGCCCATGATGCTGCCAATAATCCAGGTCTGGGCCGGGCCAGAAAAAGGAACTCAATATTTCGCCTCTCGATCGCCCTTCCAGCGCACCGAGCAGCAAGCCGGCGAAATAGCGGCACGCGTCAACCGCCGCGGGTGCACCGTGAGTGGTCCGGGAACTCTCACCGCTGCTGTGGATTGCCAATCCACAGTTTGCCCGGAACGCCAAGGGGATGGGAGCAAGGCGCATCAATGAACCGTTCCCGGCGGTAAGTGGGTCAGTCGAACCGGCAAACGGTTCACCGGAGCGAAGATAAGATTCTAGTGAATTCCTAACCGTAGCTCCGATGTCGAAACAGGTTCCTGTGCTACTAAGATGTCCCTCCCGCCACCAGCGACAGTAGCGGTCCATCTGATCCTTCGGATCGAAGCCGTGCTTCTCGATTAGGCTTTCGGCCAGGCACAATGCCATTGAGGTATCATCAGTCCACTGACCTGGCTTCAGACCGAACGGACCACCGCCAAGCATGTCCGTGATCGGCTTGAAGGTGCCTGGCGCCTTGAACTCCAAGGTGGTACCTAACGCGTCACCGACAGCCAATCCCAGAAAAGCGCCACGGTACCGATCGCAAAGCATAGCATAGGGGACTAAGGTAACTCTAACCGCCCTCCGGTTTCACCGGAACGACGGAAGGAAATTTTTGTCCCCCATTCTAGTGCCACTAGGTGGCAGAACCTCGCGCCACCGCCGTTCAAATTCGCCCTACCACTTTTGAGGGATCGGAAAAACGTTAGTAACATTTACAGGCTGTAGTCATCCCAGTAACGCTCCAGCGCCAAGGCCAGGGTTTGATCGCGACACGTCTCCAAATCGTCGGCGATGACATCCAGCCTGTGCGCGACTGAAAGAAAACTCCTGACGGATTCCAGGCTTTGATCGGCTAACAGATTTTGGCTCCGAACCTCCTGCAAAGTATTTCGAAAATTTTCACGAGCTGCTTTCGCAGATGGGATCGGAACTCGGGACGATCCTTCGCGAAAGACCTTCGTCAAGCCGTCTGCTATCATCCGGAAATCCTCTCTCGCTTTCTCCGCTGCCGGATTGATTAACCGCGCGATACTTCCCGGCCACGCCGGAGGCTGGGCATGAGCCCGAGCACTTAGACGGGCGGCCAGACGTCGCATGGTCATCGTTAGCGCCACTATCTTTTCGACTTCACTCTCCGGACAAGGTCGCCCTTTTAACCCTTTAGCCCAATTCACGCTTTCAATTGGAACACCAGTTTAGATCAATAATCCAGGCATAAGTATCTTGGGGATAGCTACTTATGTCATTTCATCCGGAGCCTAGGGGATTCGAACCCCTGACCTTCTCAATGCCATTGAGGAGACGTATTGCTGTAACAATCGCATAAGCAGAGACTTGCGATTTGCTCTACCAACCTATCTCTACCGCTGGGCCCACTTTTCTGATGCGAGCGGGCAATTGGATCTTCTTGTTCAGTTCCCGCCCTCAGCACAAGGAAAAATGGGCTGGGCGACGCGGGTACGATTTCGGCAAAGCGTTAGAGAGACATTTCAGAGGGATCGAATACTCGGCCCCCAGTGTGCGCAGGAGCTTCACCAGCGATGCGGCGTTCCCGTTTACAGAGGCGAAGTGCCTCGGAGATAGAGCGCAGGTGGTCGAGCCGAGCTATCGGCACCTGGCGCCGAACACTGGAGAGATCAATAAGGTGGCGTGACGGATAGGTCCTCTTCCTCCAGTGATCCTATGGGCTCATCTATCGATTTGCCATATTTCGCGCCCCTAGGCCCGGTTGCGTAGCACCCGAGGCGCTTTGCCCCGAACAGCAATAATCGCTGGCGAAGTGGCAGTCCTTAGAACGTAAGATTCGACCCGAACTAATTCCCTTCTGTCCCTCGCAATCCTCGCGGACTTTTCGGTGGTCGACCCATTGGTCCGCCGCGTTTAGTCCGTTTCAGCACGCGCTCCCTAAGCTCCTCAATTTTAACGGGGTTCAGCAACTGCGCATTCTCCATGGCCCTATACACTTGGGGAATTCTCACGGTTACCTTAAAGTCTTTGGAGTCCTTTTCGAAAGTGGGCAGGGTGTCTTCTAAGATTGAGGTCACAAGTTTCGCCGCACTGGTGTTCATCTGTTCGGCGTAAAGATACAAGAGGCAAGCGACCTTAGCTGGCAGCCGTAGGCTAACAGGAACTGTCAGGTCGGGATCGAGATCGTCGAGTAGGGGTTGGTTTTCTTCAGCAGTTTTAGAAGTCCTCATGCGTTCGTACTAAATAAGTACTTACACTTCTATTGAATGTCAACTGTATCTGGTGCAGTTGCTCCTTAAGCATAAAGATACGGTTGACGGCATGCGTATTTGTTGTACATTTTAGGTTCAAGACGGGCCCATCGCTTGCGATCCGAGGAGACTTGTCGATTCGGGCCCTGAACTGAACGCATCGGAGCTGAAGTGCCGCAGTCAAAATGCGAGCCTCAGTGACGGGATGTGAAAAACCCTCTCCTCGGAACCTTTAGGATCGAACAAATGAAACTATCAACTAAACCTTCTCCGCTAATTCGCCACAGCGAAGCCGCGGAGCTTTTGACTTCTAGAGCGGTATTGCTGGCCTGTGAAGAGGCCGGCTGGCTCAAACCGTGCATCAAACGGAAAAAGCTGACCGTCTATAACCGGGCGGATGTCTTGGCTGCGGCACAAAGAATTCTCTCCGGCGAATATCCGAGGGAATAGGGCTGTAAGAATCAGCCAGCAGTGGCATCGCGAATCGACCGATTATTTCTGAAGAGAAAGTCTTTTTTGTATGCGTGCGCATTCAGAGAACGCCCTAACGGATGGACACTACCATTTCGGTGAGCTCCAACCACAACCCAACAGTAAACCAATCGAGAGTCTGTCAGCAGTCAGAAAGCCTGACAGCCCGATTAACAGGAGTCCGTCAAACAATGAATAAAAGAAAAGAGCCCACGGGTATCAGCCGCGGGCCCCAATATCTAAAGAGCAAGGTGACTCTAAAGCAAAATCGTAGCAGCGGCAACAAGGATTCGGAACTGACCATCCTTAGACGCTCCGAGGCAGAGTCTGTAATTCGAGTTAGCCCGCCGAGAAGGCCAGGAGCAGGGAAGAGAGCAAGGCTGATACACCTTCCTTGCTTGTTCGGAAAGCAAAACGCCCCAAAGGTCGGCAAACCCTGGATCGCATTTAGGAAGGACACGTTATGATGTCAAGAAAACGGATCTCGCGTGTTATCAACCCTGAGCCGGAAATCAAATACCAGCTTCCAATTCTGCGGGGCGTCGTCATTGGAAAATCAATCGTCGTTCATTGCCCGTTCTGTGACAGATACCACGTACACGGCTGGGACCCAAAGGATACAGCAGCGGACATCTATTACCCCGGGGCCCATTGCGACTCTAAAAATCAAGCCTTCGCCGGAGGACATGGAGTGCTGTATGGAGTGTCACGGTTTCAAGAGCCGAGCCTGAAAGCGCTAATGAAAAGACAGGAGGAAGCCGAGTGGCGCGCTTACTTAAAGGCCTCAAAGGTTAGTCAGAACTCCGACAAGGCAAAGAAGGAGGAGTCCGAATGAGTGCGATAGATGTGGATGATTTTGTAAAACCTCCACCAAAAGCTGGATCTGGCTTGCACCCGTGGCTTTTCGGACAAGCCTGCCGTTTAAAAGAGTTTGGTGCTACTCCTGAAGAAACGGAGACCTACATCCGAGCATCGCTCGATAAACACAACCCTGGAAGGGATGTGCCGGACCGGGAGTTGGATGAGGCAGTCCGTAACGCCTTCGGGGAAAGACCAAATGGTCCGTCGTGGCCTCGGCCTAAAGCCAAAGACATCAAGGCGATCGTTGAAAAAGACCGCGCCGTTGCGCTGAATAGGCTCAAAAGGTATTCACCGGAGAGGCTGGAGAACCTGACGGCGGAGAAAGCCATAGACACGCTCTTCCCCGGGGATCCTCTGCTCTGCCTTGCGGCTTCCCAATCAGAGGCACAGACACTTGAGAGAAACATGTGGAGAGGGCGTGAGAAGACCCATCAATTCATCGTCCCTTCGCCTATGACCGCCAGGTCTGGGCTTGCACAAAACGGTAGGCGTTCAGCTCGTTGCCTGAACAATGTTGGAGCACGGAGATTCCTGGTGATTGAATACGACATGACCCAGACGTCAGAATTTTGGGGACCTTTGATTGAGAGCTGGGAGAGGAAAGGAATCAGTGTCTTTGATGCTCAGGCCTCTCTGTTAGTTGATCTCGCAGCTAACCCCGGTCTAAGAGCCCCCTTGGCGTGTGTAGTTCACTCGGGCAATAAGAGTCTGCAGGGCTGGTACTACGTCAATGGTTATGAGGATGAGAGGGTTCTTCCATTTTTTCAACAGGCTGTGGGTCTGGGGGCCGATAGAGCCACTTGGACTAAATGCCAACTAGTTAGGTTGCCGGGCGGCATGCGAGAGAACGGTAAGAGGCAAGAGATCGTCTACCTCAATCCGGCTGTAATTATCGGGAAGGAGGGTCTTTTGAATGGAAGCAACTAATACGGTGGAACAGGATGCGGCAAGGTTGCACGACGCGGGGCTAGAGATTCCCCCGATTGCCAATCCGACGCCTCCTCCAGATGTAAGAAGCTTTAGGGTGTACCACTACCAAGGGACCTATTTCGTTCCTAGCACCAAAGGGGGCTGGTATCTTACTAATGAGAAGGCTGCCAAACAGTATCTAATCCGAAATCATGGTATCAGACCCGATAGAATGAGGCCGGCAGATTCACTAACACAAATCGACGACGTCATGCTATCTGTGCGGGATTTGAATTCTGTTCCTTGGGTGGGTAGCTGCGCGGGTATACCCCCCCAGTTGATGTCTGCAAATGGTAAGGACATCCTGATTCTGGAAGGACCAAAACTCATCGAACCGGCAAAGGGTGATTTCCCGACCATCAGGTGCATTCTCCTGAATCTTTTGGGCGCGGAACAGCTAGAATATTTCGATGGCTGGATGAAGTGGGGACTGGAAAACCTGCTGAAGGTTTACCATGGCAAACAAGGCAGACCGGGGCAATTCGTCGCCCTGGTGGGGCCCAGAGGCGGGGGAAAGAACCTGGTGCAAGAACGAATCATCACACCAGTCCTAGGGGGTAGAGTGGCAAAACCCACTCAATTCTTCAACGACCGGACCAACTTTAACGGTGACCTTGTCGGGGCCGAGCACTGGCTTTCGTCTGACGAAACACCGGCCCGTGACATAGATAGTAGGCGAGCTTTCGGCAATCACATCAAAGGTGTGGCAGCTAATTCGGAGGTCAGGACGGAAGTTAAGTTCGGCCATCCCGTCGTCCTGAGACCCTTTCGCAGAGGAACCGTGAGCCTTAACGACGAAGATGAGAACATCAGAACCTTGCCCCCGATGGATGAGTCCATCGAGGATAAGCTTATGATATTCAAATGCAGCTTCGTAAAACTACCGTTGCCTTCGGGAGAGAAGATTGAGGGAGCGATAGCTAGTGAACTTCCAGCCTATGTTCATTACCTTCTCAACGAACACGAGATCAGGGAAGAACTCAGGAATGAACGGTTTGGAATCAAGGCCTACCATCATCCAGCTGTTTTGGAGGCTCTGTCAGCTACAGCTCCAGAAACCCAGTTGCTTCAGGAAATCGATAGGGCCGAGCCATTCAATAAGAAAAGAGAGGGGGCTTGGGTTTGGGAGGGTAGTTCCACCGACCTTCAGGAAATTCTCGAATGGAACGCTCAGTTTAGGGGATATTTAGCAAGAACACGTTTGGCCTCATTACTTAAGTACGGCAACACGTGTGGCACCTACCTAACGAGACTATCCAAGCAAATGCCGAACCGTGTTAGGAAATGTCGGGGTGATACTGGGGTTGTTTATCGCATCAAGGCACCGGTTGGCTGGAAGCCTAAAGAGGTTTCGGTAGACCCTATTACGGGAGAGGAAAGAGTGGACGGTACCAGTTTTAAAATGGAGCAGGCAGCAGCCTAGTCAAACAAAGACCAAAGAACCAAGACCCCGGGGCGGAATTACAGCAAGCCTTTCCGGGGTTTTGTTTTTTGGCACCACCGTGCGGGTTTTCACCAAACCGTAGAGCACCGTAGAGGTAGTTTTTAGACCCCTACGGGCGTTATCATCTTAAAAATCAACGACTTACAACGAAAACCGTAGGGCCGTAGGGGTTTGCAGGGATTTCTAACAGGATTGCGTGTGGTAGAACCGGCCGTTGCAGCCTCTTCTTCTTCTTAAAATTTGAAGAATATGAGAAATACCCCTACGGCCCTACGGTGTCACCAGCGAAGCCGCTTCCAGAGCCGATCCGCGGCCGCAGGGGTACTAAATCGTGCGCTACGGTTTCGGCAAACTCCTACGATAAGTGCATAACCCTCGATGTTAAACTGTAAGCATTGCGTAGGATACTCGAGCATCGAGCTAGTTGGTCCTGGTAAAGCGCTGTGTAAATTGCTTCATGGCGTCCCAGTGGGTTCTCAATCCGGGTGACAAAATTCTGCGCAGAGATCTTCATCACCAGTATGGGGGAAGAAGGCAGGGAGGAATTGGTCCCTCTACGCTAACAGCAAACGTCCTCATCTTCTCTGAACCGCTCGTAGGTAAGAAATACGGTTACGACTTCGACGGCTGGAAGGCAGACGGCTGCTATCACTACACCGGAGAGGGCCAATACGGTGACCAGGAAATGAAATCTGGTAATGCTGCGATTCTCAGGCACAAACAGGAAGGTCGAGCCTCCGCTTATTCAAAGGAGTCCGCGGGGAAGTCGAGTATCTCGGAGAATTCGAGGCAGACGAAGAACAACCCTATTATACTACGGACGCTCCGGAAGCTGGTGACGGTCCTGTCCGCTGCGTGATCGTCTTTCGTCTCCGACCGTTAATGAAGACGGTCCCCCAGGCAACAGCCGATGAGGTGGTGGCGAGTAATAACAAAGTGAAACTGGTACCCGTCGAGGAGCAATACACTGAGCGCGCTTTCGTGGAACCGGGCAGGGAACCATATGAAGCGGAACGACGGGAGAGCAAACTGGTGCAGACTTTCTGCAATTATCTCCGATCCAAAGGATATGAAGTGCGGCGACTTCAGGTCCTACCAGCCGGCGAGGTCAAACCGATCTTTTGCGATTTGTATGTCCCGGAGATTCCTTTACTGGTCGAGTCAAAGGGAACAGTAGAGCGGAGTTCGATTCGAATGGCGCTAGGGCAACTGCTCGATTACAGGAGGTTTGTAGAGCAAGCACGGTGCGTTATCCTGGTACCTTCCCAACCTAGACCTGACATTGTTGAGTTGGTTAAGACTGCGCGTGTGGAATTGTACTGGCCTGAAAATGACGGCTTTAACGTGTCCTTTTAGCCGGCTTAGATGCTCGGTCTTCTCCGCAAAAAAATACTGAACCAATCGGGCATTAAAGCCCACAACATGCTCATGTGTAAGGAGTTGTTCTCCATCGCACCCCAGAGAACGCATGATGACCACTGGAGCAAAAGTGACCGGGAAGGAGCTGGTAGTGGCGGATAAGAGCAGGAAGGGGCGGGTTTACCAGAGAAGGGTCAAGTAGAGCAATGGGATTTGCGTTGGACCCGATGAGTCTTAGCGTAACCCTTTAACACTTTACGCGGTGGTGGCAAAATTAACCGATAGGCGGCTCCGAAGTAGGTAAGGAACAAGGATCGAGTGTTTAGCTGGATTGAAGCAGGAAGGGTAATGTAGGGCTGGATAGCCGCAAGAAGTAGTGGGGCCACCAGAGAAGGGTTGGCTAAAGCAACGGGGTTTGTGGTTGAACTCCTTGGGGTCCCACCGCTCGCTTTCTCCAGTGACACCAGGGACCGGGTTCATTTCTTGCTACCATTGAGCACGCATTCGGCTTCTGAACTGATTCAAGGGTGTAGCAATCCTTGGGGATAGACCCAGGCCGTGATTTCGTATGGGTTTCGTATCCCTTATCCTAGGCCGGCATTCGTAATCTGTTCTTCGTCCCACCCCAAGTAATGTCCCAATTCGTGCAGGTAGGTAATTCGAACCTCCCGAAGAAACACACTCTCCCGGTAATTTGCTGCTTGAGCGACGGTATCGAAAAAGAGGGTGATCCGCGGCATTTCGTGAGGCAGAGCCGTTGGTCCGTCCAACAACGAACACCCTTCGAAAACGCCTAAACCCGCGGCCTTTCCGCTCCCGACTAAAAAACACTGGAACCTCTGTTGCGCGGGGCGCGGATCGACTCCGGCAACCCACGCTGAATCTCGGCAACATGCCGTTCGGCAAGATCCTCCCAATCGATCACGCAACTACCTTACAACTTTGTTCAGTCAGGCTCACTCGGAATTAGGGCCAGCTAGACCGACGGGAAGATTGCTATTGGTTTTCTATTTATTCGGTCTTGTCTTTCTCGCCATTCCACCCCCCATCGCGCTTTTAGAGCGAGCAGCCAGAACTTGTCTACAGCGATAATGTATCTCCAACGCTCG
>Ga0207684_10000977_pt1 | contig 32041 bp, 32 predicted proteins | sample KBSK5501metaG_FD_184342 | JGI IMG/M metagenome (GOLD analysis project Ga0207684, IMG submission 184342) | Corn, switchgrass and miscanthus rhizosphere microbial communities from Kellogg Biological Station, Michigan, USA - KBS K5-50-1 metaG... | ecosystem: Host-associated > Plants > Roots >... | reverse complement strand
ACGCCGCCTCAGCAAGGATTATGAGCGCCTCTGTGTCACGAGCGAAGCGCTCATCTATCTGGCGATGATCCGCCTCATGCTACGCCGCCTCGCTCGCTTCTGAGGAGGGTTTTCAGACGGTTTCTAAGAGCATCACTCTCCTTCCATGACCGCAAGACGGCCAGCTTTTAATATTGCATCCGTCGCTCGAAACACCTGCTGAATAGCTTTATCTGGTGGCCGCTCGTCACTCAGCCAGTGCTGTATGTATCCACGGCTCCGGGTGGCAGTCTCGTCGTCGAGCTGGCCGAGTTCGTTCAACGCTAGGTACGCTACTGCCTCAGCCTGGAACTCCATGATCCCTCGATGAGTCGAATACTCTTCATAATGGCTTGGGATGGTATGACCTAGAACGATATGCCCGAGCTCATGAAAAGTCGTCTTGGTGCGATTCACCGCGATCGGGTTGATGGCGAACTCCAGCCCTTGCGAGTAACCTTGGATGTTGCCGTTGGTACTCTCGAAGATACCTTCATGGATCGCTAGTTTGCCAAGCGCCTGTTGTAGATCCCAGCCTGGTGTCGGCACTGGTGGTATGTCTGGCCCTTCGGTGTCTGATAACCCAAAGACAGCTCGCACTACCTTGAAGCCAACAAGTCTTGCTACCCGTTCGCGTTTTTCTTCTAGCGGTTCTTCAGCAGGCGCAGGCTCATTTATCAGCACCGGCACAATCACCTCTTTGGCCCGCGCACCCCGCAGGACATGCCGCCCGAGTGACTTCCAACGTGAGAACGGAGCGACAGGCTCATACAAGCACTGCATCCGAAACAGCAGCATGTTGGTCAGGCTGTAGTCATGAAAGCGCGAATACGTCGACCCCAGATTCCCAGGTGCCGTCAGTGCCGACTCGATCAGCTTCGGCCAGTCAATTGGTGTCGTGTCCATCGAAGGGGTCTGGCTCAGGTTTCGGTTTACGCGTATATGGCTTGCGTGGCTTCTTAACCGGCGGAGCGCTATCTAAACAGACTTGTTCGAGAATCCGGTGGTCATGGATCACCAGACGGATGGTTTCAGCTGCGAATTGCCTCAGATCGTCAATGCTGGCTTCTTGTGTAGACAGAACCCGAAAGCGCGCAAATGCGGCATTGATGCCAGCCCACTCCTTCTCCCAGAAGTCTCGGCTATGGATGTTAGGCGCTGGTGGTGCGGGCTCTAGCGGATCGTTAGGGGCTGTTTCACTCATCGCTCATTCTCCCGATTACGTGATTTACTAAAGCCTCCCCAATATGCCGCGGGCGCTCACCTAGGTGGGGATTGGCTTCGCCTGGCTCATAAAAGCCTTCTGTCCATTGGCTGAACATGCGCCCATCGTGGTCAGTGGCGAGCATCGTGTAGTAATTGGTCCAGGGATCACGCTCAGCAAAGACAAAGGTGTAGCAGTCGATCACGCCATCTTGATAGAAACAATCAATCAGTCTCATCGCGCTCCTTAATAGTGCACGTCGAGGCTCGTGACCCACAGCTCGCTCGAATCGAGGTCCTGGATCGCCATCGCGTAGTCTTTATCGTTTTGGATCTTCTCGCCCCAAACGCTGTCGTCGCCGTAGAGGTAACAATCATGCGTGTACCCACCAACCACGGCAAATTCATGGCGGGAAGCGTAGTAATCGCGTGCCTCATCAGGAAAGTCATTTTGATAAATCTGCTCGTCAGTGTAGTGTGCGAGCATCATCCGCACGGCATACAGGGCGCGGTCAAAGGCTTCTCGATTGGCTTTTAGCGCGTCTTGAACCACTAACTGTCCCATGGCTGAGACAAGCTGATGCGTATGGCCATTTTCTTCGAAGCGTGGGGAATCAACGTCATAGTAATCAAATTCGCGGCGTTCGATCAGATCATCGGCGAAAGCTAAGGCGTTCTCGTGGGCCTCCTCGTGGCTTCCAGCTTGCCCAATAACACGGATCAGATAGTGCATGGCGCTCCTTTCGTTTACGTTACGCTTCGTTACCCCCTACTTGTTCTTATGCCACTGTCTCACATGTGAGACAAGCCGTAGAATTGACAACGTCTTGGGACCTCAGCTCGCGTCGCGTTGAAGTAGTGAAAGGGGCGCTAGAGGACTGGGATCTCCGCCTTCACAGGAGGTCTGGGTCGCCGGCGGCAACGGAGAACGCTAGCCACGCCGTAAAAATACATCTTCTGCGACGTAGTTATCCCCACAAATCTGAACAAAACATGAATTTTGCTTGCCTGCCGCACTGCTATATTGCACACACAGCAAGTCTGGTATACGCTGAGGGCATAATTAAGGGAGCGGTACACATGAGAAGGGGCAAACGAGCAGGGTTTAGCATCATCGCGTCATTGGTCGTTATTGCAATCATCGGAACTCTGGCAATGACCAGTTTGGCGCTGTACCAACAAAACCAGACAATAGCCAAACAATCTAGCAGGCGGCAATTAACAACGACTGAAGATAGCGCCCAGCTAGCCGCCGCAACCACAAATTGGAATACCTACAAAGATTCCGGCTATGCCGCAGCATCGGGCATCAGCATCAAATATCCGGTAGATTGGAATATCAGCATCCCAGGTGTTAAAACTGTCGGCAATAACAAACAACCAACTGCCATTATCACCGAGCGCGTCATCTACTTGGCAACAACACAAAGCCCGAAAGACGAATGGAACACCTGTGCTGCAACCATCAGTGCTGATGCTTGCGGCGCAGCTCCTGGCGACAAGACGATCAACAGCAAGGAATCAATGACCAACGGTTACGCGACTTACAGCGCCAAAATGCAGACCAGCTCCGGCAACACCTACCACGTTACCGTAATTCGAGGCAATCCTACACCAGACGGCATACCATTTGTCGAGTTCACCACTACATCTACCAATCAAGCAGCGCTCAACACCTATGCCGATAACATGGCAAGCGCTACCTTCAGCAACTAAGGGCCGCGAAAGAAGCATATGACGAATCTGCATATCCGCGAGCGTATTACAAACACCCGGCTCTACAGCAAAATCGCTAATATCGGCTCAACCTCAATACTGCTTGCAGCCAGCATTTTGACTGCTCTTCTCATTGTCACACCTACGGTTTCAGCCGACGTCCTAGGCTATCCTTATCCGACCGACACAGAGGCACCCTGCGAGTTCGCTCCAAATGGCGGAGCATCTTGCACTAATCCAAATGACTCAAGCGACAAGTACGACTGGGGCGTCTGGGTAGGAACCGTCTTCCACCCATACCGCAACGGCTTCGAATACCGCAATTGCACAGACTATGTGCAATGGAAAGAGAGCACCTCACCTACAAACATTTCAGTGCCAAGCAGTTTCGGGAACGGTGGTCAGTGGTACAACAACGCACCAACCACTGAGCAATCGACAACACCACTTGCCTGGGATGCTGCTGTTGTGCCAGGGAATCCTGGCCATGTCGCCTTCGTCGAATCAGTAAATACGGACGGCACAATCACCGTTTCCGAATACAACCAAAACGGCCAAGGCACCGGCGACAAACGAACCGGTACAGCTAGCAGCATGGGCTTCACCAAATTTGTTGACTTCGGAGTTCATCCAGTAGGGGGCAATGCTACTGCTGTTGCCTATGCAAATATCGGCGGCGTGTACAACGTATTTTGGGGTACGGACAACGGAACGATCAACAATACCTACTGGGGTAACGGCACTACCTTGGGTACCTCATCAGAAGCCACTGGTCTGGACCACATCACAAGCGTAGCTTTCTATAACGACAACGGTGTATATCATGTCATTAGCGGCACGACCACCGGAAAAATCTATGACACCTTCTGGGGTAATGGCACTAACCCCCAGACCGTCACTAAAGCTAGTCAACTCGGCACGGTTAATAGCATAGCGTTGCAGGTGGTGAATGGTGTCTACAACGTTGTCAGCGGCACGAGTGGCGGGTACGTCTACGACACTTATTGGGGCAACGGCACTAACCTAGGCACCTCGATAGAAGCCACTGGACTCGGGACTATCAACGCCGTAGCATTTTACCTCGATGGCAGTACGTATAACGTGTTCGAGGGCACTAACGACGGAATTATATATTCCACTTATTGGGCTAGCGGAGGCAGCTCGACGACTAACGAAAAGTACCCAACGCCAAATTAATGAGAACGGCCCGCCCAGCAATCAGCCAGTGACAACTTGCTCTGGACTGGACCCATGCCGAAACACAAGCGCTGCCCACGACGCGGCGCTTGTTCATTACACTCCAAGCACTTGATAGCCACCTCACTTGAACAGATGTGGCAATCAGACTACAATAAACCAAACGGAGTTATCAAACATCATGTCATGGTTGCTAGTTGCAATTCCCGTCGCCACGCTCATAGTGGGCCTTCTGGCCTACATCCTCTGGCCTGAATCTTCTACCAAATCCAACGTTTACAACGAGCTGGTAATAGTCGTCCTTCTTAAAGCCCTCATCACCCACTTCGGCGCTGCGAAAAGCGCCCAGTACTATCTTGACGCCCTTGAGTCCACCAGCGACACCGACCATATCTTGCGCGGACTCTACAAGAGAGCTGGAGCGCCTGGAGACTACGTTGACGCCACACGCATGATGACAAAAGAAGGTGGCTGGACTCAGGAGCAATATAGACAATATGAACACGACAACGCCAAGTACCGCAAGATGGCTCTAGGGGTACTAACAGCCGACCTCAAAAAAGCAGAAGCCCGATTTCGCGCCGAAACCAAAGCCTACACCAACCTTCTTCGGAAAACCTCTCACAAACGAGATTCGTCGCTCGCCAGCTGAGCCGTCGCAATACGCCGTCCTGGATGAAAGATTAGCGTCTTCTGAATTGGGTACATCCAAGAGATTGACACGACAACAATAAGGGCTTTGGCGACCTCGTAGGGAACATACTTCGTCAGTATGCTGACAGTACCAACCGTAGCTACGTAGTTGATAGCCAACAGACAACTATACAACGAGGCATGTGCTTTGAGACTTTTAACTTGTTGTGCGTTGAACACCCAATGGCGGTTCATGAAGAAGTTGTAGATGACAGAAACCCAGTACCCAGTGGTAGTGGCGATGGCGAGGTTTACCCGAAGCGCGCTATGCAAACAAACCAACAGCGCGAAGTCTATAGCAAAGGTACTGCCGCCGACGAGCAGATAACGAGCAAAAGGGCGCTCATGCACAAGCAGCAACACACGGGGAAATATAGCGCCGACCATATGCCACTAATTTTAGCAGGAGTTGTTGTGTTTGCCTTACCTCCGATACACAGATACTCCCAGGTGGATCACCATCTATCAACAATCACGATGAGGGTCCAACTATTACGGTCCCAGAAACGATCGAGCGTGTTGAAAAAGTTCATAGTGCTGGCCGCTCGGTCATTGGGAGCGCAGGGGAGCGGGCATGTCAGGTTACTGCGTAAGCGCCGAGGGTTGGGGAGTCTCAACACGCTCGGATGTCCCTCCAGTGACACGTTGCGCCAGTGTGAGGGTAGTGAGAGCCGCTGGCAGCCAAAGGATGCGGAAGGACGCAAGGGGCACAGCCGCTAACGAGGGCGAGGAGGCGTCATACCTTCTGCAAGATGGCGGTCATGTCGTTCTCAGTGAACGCGCGCAGGGTCTCGGTCCGCACGTTGCCCAGGCCGGCGACCGCAAGCAGCGCGGCCATGGCCGTCTGGTCGTCGGGGGCCTCGATGGTGGTGACGATGTCGTACTGGCCTTGGGTCCAGTAGATACTGACGAGCTTACCGCCGCGACGCTCCAGGTCACTGCGGAACGCGCCAGCGCGCTGGACGGTGTCTTTGGCGTTACGTATCCCTTGGTCGGTGAACTTGATCAGGCTGACATAGGTGGACATTGTCCTGTACCTGCCTTTGCGTGGTTGCGCCCCATCCGCGACCATGCCCCTTGCGCCTCTCAGTGGAGCCCACTGCAAGCGCCGATGTCAAGTGAGTCCCAGCGGCGCCAGGCGCTGCTAGAGGGATGCGCGTGGCAAAGAGCCACTTGTAGGAATGAGTGATCGAGCGGGCGGTATACTGCGCACAGCACGGATGGAGCCAGAGGAGTGTGGGGAGCAGGCAGCGATGGTCGTGCGCATCACCGAACAGGTAGGAGGGAAGCAGCGCGTCGTTGCGCAGGCGCACGTACACGTGGGACAGTCCCCTATCACGCTCGAGGTTCTGCAGCCCCGCTATGCGGCGCTCCTGAGCCGCACCTTCTCGGCTCCGATCGTAGAGTTTGCGGCGGGCTTCACCACTCCTCAGGGCAGCGGGAATGCGGTCGCGACCTACGCGCCGGGAACCGCAGAGTGGCTAGTGCGGTTGCCCAACGAGTTGGTGGGCGCCGGGCTCCAGCCGCACTTGTCGCTGGTGGGCTGGGCGACCCTCTTCCTCCACCTGCGCGTGCTCACACCTCTACGCCACGCGCGGTGCTAGCGTAGCACTAGTAGCTGCCTAACGATGATTGCGGACGACTTTTTCAACACGCTCGATCGACCCTACAGTGACACTTAGGGTCCAGAGTCGGCGGAGTGGGGACTGGCGACTGTGTCCGGGCCCAATGCTTCCAAGAGGCGTTGCCAGCGGCCCTCGGCGCACCAGAGCCGATAGCGCTTGTAGGCGGTCTCCCATTTCCCGTACTCGGCTGGCATCTCGCGCCACGACGCGCCGGTCCCCACCACCGCCAGAATGCCGTTGAGGACCATTCGGTGGTCATGGCGAGGCCGACCCATCGACGGCTTCTGTGGGGGAAGCAGCCGGCGGAGGCGCTCCCAGTCGGCGTCGCTGAGCGCCCTCGCGACCGGAGCGGGTGGCAGCACGGCTGGGCCAGGAGGCGTCCCAGTAGCGCGCACGCTGCCTTTCCGCAGCTCGTGTTGGCGCGTAGCCTGGCAACGGGCCGCCGCTGCCTGGTGAGCCCGTCGCCATGCCGACCACTCCAGCCGGAACGATTGCTTCTCGACTGGCTCACGCATGGCGAGCACCAATCGGCGAACTTCGGGTACCGTCAGCGGCACGCGGTCGGGCGCAGGCCCCCCTTTGGTGTGGTGGGCCCTCGCAGGCTGGCCTCCTCAGACCTGACCCGCAGACGCAGCACCACCAGCGCCGTATGGGCGAGCAGACAGAGCGTGATGAAGCGGCGCCAGGCGGTCCACGTGCGCACCTCGTACTGGTCTAAGCCGACCTCGCCCTTGGCCTCGGCGAAGTCCTCTTCGATGGCCCAGCGCCGGTCGCAGACCCGCACCCGCTCTTGCCGGGACGTCTCCTGGGGGCCGTAGGCCAGGTAGTAGGCGAGGTCGCTGGGCTCTTCAAGCGAGCGGCGGATGAGCAGCCAACGGCGCCGGCCCTTCGCGCAGGGCTCAGACAGCAGGAGGCAGACCCATTGGTGCGCGGGAATGCCTTGGCCATCCTCGCCGGTGAGCACCGTGATCCACGCGTCCTCCGGTAGGCGCTCGCCCAGTTGTTCCGCCCGCTCGCGGCATCCCTCGTACTCGACGGCCGTCGTCTTCGGGATCATGATCGCGTACGCCTGGTCGCGCTGCTGTCTCCAGCCAGCGCCGAAAGGCGTGCGACCGCCCATACCCCGAGTCGGCGGTCACCCAGCGGGCTGGCGCCCGAGCGGCGAAGGCACGAGCCAGCATCCGCTGGGCGAGGATCAGCTTGGTCGCGAAGCGCGTGCCCTTCGGGATGCCTGCTTCCGCTCGGTGCCGGGGGTCCCGGGTCCAGCTGCGCGGCAGATAGAGCGCACGGTCGATGAATGCCGCGCCCTTCTCAGAGGCATAGGTCAGGAAGACGCCGACCTGCGCGTTGCTGGTGGTCCCGGCCGTGCCGGTATATTGGCGCGCGACCCCACACGAGTGCGCGCCCTTCTTGAGGAAGCCCGTCTCGTCGACGATGAGCACGCCACTGGCCCGATCCCCCAGGGCGTCCACGACATAGGCGCGCAAGTCATCGCGCACGCCCTCGGCATCCCAAACGGCCGCATTGAGCAGGCGCTGCACACCCTGCGGTCCGGTCTCGCCGATGGCTTCGGCGAGTTGCCACCCGTTCTTGCGTTCCACGCGGTCGAGCAAGCCCCTCAGGTACCCACCGACCCGCTCACGCACTTCCGCCCATGCAAAGCGGGGCGCGATGCGCGCCTGGATCTCGGCGAGCGCCTCCGCCCAGCGACCGAGAACCGGCAGTTCGTGCGCTGGAGCTCCTTCTGGCGCCACGGTGCCTTCCCTTCCTTCTGGCAGCAGCAAGCCGTGTCATGCCGGTGGCAGCCCTCTGGGCCGCATGCTGCACGTCGAAGCAGCGGGGATGCTGGGTAGGTGAGGCAGTCGCGGGGTCCACACGGCGCGGGCGGCCTCACAGGTCAAGCGCTTTGAGGCCCTGCATGCCCAGGGAATAGCCCAGCTCTCCGCCATGGTGCAGGTCATGCTCGAGCACGTGCCATAGCACCCAGCCACGCCGGTAGGCGAAGGTGCGACCCTTGCGTTCGCCGGTCACCATGAAGGCAAGGTCGTCGGGCGTGAAGCGCGCGAGCGCCGCCTGCATGACGGCCCACGTGGCCGCCAGTCCGCTCACCAGCTCGTGCGCGCTCCGAATGGGGGCATCCGGCTGGTCCCAGTCGTGATAGGCGCCGAACTCGTCGTCCCCTTCGCCGAGGATATTGTGGAACCAGCCGGCGCGCACCCCGATGATGTGCCGAGCCAACTCTTCGACCGAGCGTAGAGATGGAGCGGCACGGCGCGCCAACTGCCCGGGGCTGAGCGGAGCCAAGGCTCCGCTCAACTGGGTTTGGTATGCCGCCCAGCCCTCAGTCAAGAATCTGAGCGTCACGTTCGTCTCCCAGGACTCACCCATGGACTGTCTCTCCTCTGCTGGTGTGGAGGCCTGTGTGCCATGGCGATGCAACATGACCAGTATGATGCAACATGACCAGTATAGAGCACGGTCCTCACAGCCCATGAGTAGGCGCACGTGGTTAGTCACCACAAGTGTCACTGTAGGGAAGGTTTATGAAACTCAGTTGGTCTTGCAGAGAGAAATGTACATGATTTGGACCCAGTGAAGGGCCTTGAAGATCATCGCGAGCGCATGAAGGTTCCGAGCGAGAAGTCAAGCCAATTTTGACAGCTCCTTGGCAATTTGCTACCGTAGTCTGGAACGACTCTTCAGCAGACTCGGATCGAGAGAACTGCTTCGTGTATACCGTTCCCGTGCCACGATTCCTTCGGACAGACTTGCCCCCCTTAGTCGTCCAGCACAATGACAAAGAGCTACATCTGAAGCACAGGCGCTACCGACTCCTAGGCTTCTCCACTGATCCGTCGTACCGGGAGTGTCAGGCGCAAAGTCTGTCAGACGGCATCCTACACCTAATCTCATACACACTTCAGGAGCGTGCGGACGTGGTGTTCTTCACAGACAGGTCGGGGAGACCTGCCGCTCACCTTTTCCGCAAAGTCTGGCGCCAGATCGTGCCAGATCAGCCTATTCCACTCATCCGCCACATCAACGTGGGCCGGGAGCAGAAGGACTTGGACAACCGGTTTCGTGATAGGATCGGCCCAGTGCTCGCCCGCCGCTACGGCTCACTTGCGGGCAAGTCGATTCTAGTCGCGGACGACTACCAGCGATCCGGTGGCACCGGATATCGAACCTGTTGGATGTTGCGGGAGGCATTCCCGGATGCCCAAGACATGCATCTGACGGGAGTGTTCGATGAATCTCCGCCCTGGTGGAACCGGAATCACGGGGGGATGGTGCGATTGGCTGCGGTGAAAGAGCCGGAGGTGGTGGCGGATGCAAGCAAAGCCTATCTGGTGGAGGCGGCCAGGGCGAGGAGCGTCGAGGAACTGCGCCTGCGGCGTCGCTTCCGCTTTGAGCTAGACCGGCTCGCTTACATGATTGCCCGACACGCACGCTGGGTAGCGTCCAATCCGTGCGACCCGATAACTCCTTACTTCGCCTCGGACACTGAACTTTACGGGTTCATGCTGCTGGATGAGGTGCAAGCGGAGAAAGCGCGCCGACGGCGATAGAGATAAACAGCGCAAACGGCGGACCTGTCGCCGCCTTAGTTGCGTCGGCTATGCCTTACACTCTCTATTGCACAGGGTTGACACAGCTAGTCTTGGATTTACCCATTGCAGAGGGGCAAATCCCTTCGTTCCTTAAAAAGGACGCATGGTAGATTGCTTGACACAGGTGCAAGCGAAAGCTATGTTGTGGGCTTGAGGATTCACAAAGTACACGGTACACTGCGCGCTACCGAGAAGCAGCGAGTGTGGAAGGCCAGCTGATGGGGAGAGAACATATGGATGAGGACGTGCAGAATCTCGCTGTAGTTGCTGGAGACCCCAATCAACTACAGGGACGCCGCGTGCTCATCATGGGACTGGGATTGCTGGGAGGCGGGGTAGCTAGCGCGCGCTACGCCGTCTCCCAAGGTGCACGCGAGGTAGTGGTGACTGACCTACGCTCTGCAGATATCCTCGCCCCGAGTCTACAGAAGCTCGAGGGACTGCCTATTCGCTATCGCCTCGGCGGACATGAGAACGCGGATTTTGAATCTGCGGATGTGGTGGTGCGCAATCCTGGTGTTCGACTAGACTCGCCTTACCTTGCTGCTGCGAAGGCGGCAGGGGCGCGCATCGAAATGGAAATCACTTGGTTCTTTCGCGCCTGTAGAGGCCAGATCGCCGGGGTTACGGGCACTCGAGGAAAGAGCACCACTACACAACTGCTCCATCACATCATGAGCGTCGCGGGGATGGAGCCACTCCTAGGTGGCAATCTGGCCGGGATCGAGACTTTGTCGCTGCTCGCTGAGGCAACTCCGGGGCGCTGGGTGGTGCTCGAGCTGGGCAGCTGGATGCTTGAAGGGCTCGATGCCATTCAACAGAGCCCGCATCTCGCCATTTTCACGAATCTGATGCCCGATCATCTGAACACATACGGATCGATGGAGGAATATGGCGAGGCCAAGACAAGCATTTATCGGTACCAGACAGCAAAAGATACTGCGATCTTCAATTTTGACAACGCCTATTCCCACCGCTATGGTGGCGAGGCACCGGCAGGGCAGGTCTGGTACTACAGCCCTGCGCAGCGAGCATCGTTCTCACGCGACGAACCATTGACGGTCAAGCGATTTGCCTACGCAGGCGCGATTCACCTGCGAGGACAGCATAACGTCGACAACGTTCAAGCTGCCACGCTCGCCGCTGACTTGCTCGGCATCGAAAGCGAGACGATCCAGAACGCGGTAGCCACGTTCTCAGGTTTGCCACATCGGCTGGAGACGGTCCGCGAGCTGGATGGCGTGACGTATGTGAACGACAGCACCAGTACAACGCCCGTCGCGGGGATCGCCGCGTTGCGGAGTTTTGAGAGACCGATAATACTTATCGCAGGTGGAAACAGCAAGCGGTTGGATTTCTCTGAGTTCGCTCGCGAAGTGGTCGAGCGGGCAAAATGTATCGTGCTGCTGGCTGGCGACGCCACGGAAGAATTCGCGGAGACAGTACGCAGTGTGGCGGTGAAGTCGGGTCGCATGAATCCTATCGCGGGTACGTTTGATAGCCTACAGAGGGCGGTAGAAGAGGCACGCATGGCAGCGGCACCAGGCGACGTTGTCCTACTCTCTCCAGGTTTCACCAGTTTTCGCTTGTTCCTGAATGAATATGATCGAGGCAACCAATATCGCACGGTCGTCCAGGACCTTGTGTAAGACGCTTCCGCATGTGCGGCTGGGCTTGCCATCTTTTTGCCATCTGCTTGTAACTGCACGTGATAGCACATGTCTGGCCACACTGCTCTTGGATGGATGGAAGGAGCGTGCTATACTAACACTGTCAATAGCTTGTGAACCGTAAGCCTGAGGATGATGGGCGAGCGCGATAGGCCAGGGCCAGAGGAGGAACGAGCATGAACATGAAGTCCATTCCGTTGTCACCACAATCGGTTGCTGAGATCGATCACATGATCGATGCGATCCTTGCCGGGGCTCCGACAATAGATGTCGAGGAGTTCATGTCTACGGCACACTTATGGTCTGACGAACTGCCGCGTGAACTGCGCACTGTGTTCTACGACTTCAAGCTGGCAGAGTTGGAAGTGGCGCTGTGTGTGCAGGGCTTTCCTGTCGATGACGCCGCAATCGGACCGACACCGACGCAGCTGCGCAACCAGTCCGGTCCATATCAAGTCAACCGACCAGACATCCTCCATATTCTCTTTGCATTGCGCCTAGGTGAACCAATCGGTTGGTCATCGCAGCAGGCTGGGCATCTGCTCAACGATATTGTGCCTGTGAGGGAACGAGAGGATACGATCAGCGGCTCGGGCAGCTCCCAGATGTTTGATCTTCATACCGAAGACGCCTTCTCTCCCTATGCAGCCGACTTCCTCGGCTTAATGTGCCTGCGTAATCCGGACCGCGTTCCGACGATTCTATCTTCCATAGCCGATTTTCACCTGGATGAAAAGGTGAAGCGGACACTCTTTGACCCACGGTTCTACGTGCGTGTCAACTTTGCTCAGGCGGTCGAGCAGCCGAAGGACAAAGTACCGGTCTTGTTTGGTCACCAGGACGCCCCCTACATGCGCATCAATCTGAATAATCAGTATGCCCCTCCAGATGATGAGGAGGCGGTGCGCGCGCTGAGAGTACTTGATGATGAGCTGACCAAACATAGGGTGGACACTGCCTTGCAGCCCGGAGATTTCCTGTATTTTGACAACTTCAGAGTGGCTCATGGGCGGCCAGTGTACAAGCCGCGCTATGATGGGACGGACCGCTGGTTGAAGCGCTTGACCATCACCAGCTACCTGCGAAAATCACGAGACATTCGCGCGTTGGCGTCTTCGCGGGTTTTGGCGCCCGTCGACGCGCGAGCTTGATACACATATGCACATCAAATTGGAAGTTCGATTTCCCGCCGGCGAGGAGCTCCTCGCGGGACATATCATCACACCGAGCGGGGAGACCCAACCGCGCATCCTGTTTCTGCATGGCGGTGGAGAGTCGACGAAGGAACGTTTGGTTCCCTTCGCCATTGATCTGGCGGAACGTGGGCTAGCTTCGTTCGCCTTTGACTTTTCTGGTCATGGTCAAAGCTCAGGGGAACTTAAGGCCTCCAGCCTCAGCAAGAGAACGCAAGAGGCGACTGCGGCATTGGCCTATTTACGAGGGCCAAAACCCTACGTCGTGTGCGGATCAAGCATGGGTGGGCACATCGCGCTGGAGCTACTGAGAACGCAGGACATCGACACGCTGATCCTCTTTGCGCCTGCCATGTTCGATCGGGATGCTTTTTCCGTTCCTTTCGGCTGCGGATTTACTGAAATTATCCGGCGGGACGGTAGCTGGAAGCGAGCGGATGTGCTCGAGGCACTGGAACGCTTTCGCGGCAACCTATTGATCTACGTCGGGGAGAACGACGCAGTGATACCCCAAGGCGTCATTGAACTGATGGGGAGCCACTCCCCTCATGTTAGAGCAAAAGAGATCATTCGCATTCCACAATTGGGACACAGCATTCCTGTGTGGATGGCGGAAGAACCTGAACAGCGCAAGAAGATCGTTGATAAACTCATTGGAGTAATAGGCACATCTTAATCACATTAGTTTTCATACTACGCAAGCATATCTACCATCAGCCTCAGCTCGTCGCGGATAAGTCTTGGAAGAAGGAAATGCTTTCGTACGTGCTCGCGCCCAAATCTACCCATATCCTCAGCCTTTCTCCTATCACGGATAAGTTCTACTATTCGCTGGGCACATTCATCCGGGTCATTGATAAGGTATCCGCACATTCCATCAATCACCTGCACTTTTATCCCTCCGACGTTACTGCCAATAACAGGTGTTCCTGACCATAATGCTTCAGAAACGGCCAGACCAAATCCTTCACGGATCGATTTTTGCAGAATTACAGTGCTGCTGACTTGGAATGCCTTGGTATTTTCCCCTTCTACTTGATTGATCAGAAGAAATAAGCCAGTCTGACCACGAGCTTTCTCAAGCACCTCGTCAATGATTGCTTGCGCATGTACATTATTGGGGCTTACGGCGCCGACCAGTGCAAGCTGTAATTCCGGGATGGCCTGCCTGGCTTTCAGCCAGGCATCGACAACACCGGGGATGTCTTTCCACAAATCAATCCGAGCAACCTGGGTGATGAGTGGTCGAGCCACATCGACGCCGAATTCTGCGATAATCTGCTGCGCCCTTGCCATTGTCATATCGCGATTTTTGGCGCTGAGAGGGTCAATAGCAATCGTAAACGTGGCCAGCCTCTTGGGAGTAAAGTCTTTGAAGGCATATTCCGGAAGGTACAGAATGACACAATCATATGGCTGTAAATACTGTGCGATCTTACTAACGAAACTAGCGCTAGGCTCATGTGTCTCAGAGTGAGATTGCCAAAGCCACTGAGTCTTACCTTTGTCATCAATCTGTGACAATGAGGCAAGCATTTGATGGTCCTGGACCAAGACAAAGTCCCAGTCTCCAGCCTGTATTTCTCTTGCTATACGCGAATTGAATTCCTCGTATATTGCCCAGTCATTTGCGTCAAAATCAAAGTCGATGCCTTGTATCGCGTTGTATATGGCTTTGGTTACCTGATAAAAGTCATCTGGCACCGCGGAGATCGCCTTCCATGTCACGCTTACCCCTAAGTCCTGCAGGAGCGGAATGAGGCTCACGAGGTGTTCGTATACGCCTCCTTTGTTCTGGTTTGAATTTATATATAGGAGTCGCTGGCTTCGAAGTTGTGCAGCGAGATCAATAATCTCGAAGAAGAGATCATCACTGATGATGGAGCGATAATCTTGAAAGCTGCGAGGTGCGAAGTGGGGCGATTTAAGCAGCGCATCGTTATCGCTCATGACAAAGTCTCCTCATCGTGTGGCGCTCCGTTGTCATGACGCCGCATGCGTGAGAGGCACCGAACCTAAACCGCCGAAGTTGTGGGCTCGCTCGTTGCTGCTGGTGAAATGAGCCAGGAGTATAGAGTGTTCTCAACTGCTCGCTTGCAACTGCATGGTACTGCCCGTAGGATACCGCCGCGATTCCTTGTGTCCGTTGCAGGTGACCGTCCACCCATGGAATGATGTGAACAGCCGCAACCTGAAGATGATAGCTCCGTGTTTCCGACCGTAGCTACTGGCACCCCCCGAGCCTTGAAGACATGGAAAGATGAGATGCTGCCACTTGCCGACAACGCGACCCACGTGCGAGTGACCATATCAGCCACTGTTTTACACCTAGCCGCTGAGGAAGCGTTTTCAGGTACCAGAGTACACGAAGGTGGGCGCGGTGGTCACCAGCAAGCACACGCTCAATTGGCCAGCAGACGAATCTCGCCTGGACAACTCATCGTCGGAGTCCCACCCTTTTGGTCATGCCATCAGGTACATTGTACTTACAGATCAACCTGCCTGCAAGCACCTACGCGAAAGCGCAGCGCTTGCCGATGGACTGAGATTCAGCACGAGCGCGGCCTCCTGATAGGACTTGGTAATCTCAGGTGGTACCGCTTCTGGGGCAGGTGGTTGTCTTCCGAATCCATCTCGTCGCACAATATTGTTTTTACGTCTCGTCTGCTTGAGGCTAGGTAGGCTCGGCGTAAAAGGATAGGCCGTCCCACTTTTGTCAATAGCTACCTCGTCCAAAAGCACGTCCGAGCAATGATTGACGACCTCCGTGGTCTTGGTCGTCTAGTATCGCTTCGCGTTCAGCAGTATCATGTCGTGAGCACCACCTCGCTGGCGGGGCGCCGGCTGACATGTCGCACAGTGTTGTTCTAGGGCAAGACTCTGGACCGTCTCTAGAGAATAGGAGTTACATTCGCATAGAGGTGTGGCAGGCAATTCTGTCGCAACCTGAACTTCGTTCCGTGGTTGTGTCCTGTACGAGCATCAAAATCTACAAGTAACTCCGCACTTTCAAGTGCTCCCAGAAACCCTTCAAAATTAAACTTTTGCAACATGGTGACTTTACTGTACTTGTAGTATTCTTTGTCGCCTTCTTTCTTCACATGTGCCTGGACATAAAAGCAGTTGAGTAGTTTCGTTCCAGCTTTATGCTCTAAGTCGTCGAATCCCCAATATGGTTGTGGGTCTAATTGCCCGATGCCCACTTTTTGTTTCACGTGCTCTAACCATTCTTTGTGTCCTGGAGACACTTTTGATGAATCAAAAGAGATGACGACCTTTCTGTCATCTCGATCTATTTCAACCATAAACCCCCGATCGCTCGGAGAGTGTCCATGAATTGTCTGTCTAAAACTCATTTCTTTCGAACCATACTTCCCCCCGGCCTCTCTGTGAGGCCAGCCATATAGCGGCAGCAAGACTTTGGACACGAAATTTACAGCTCTTGGCGACGGTTCCAGATGAAACAACGTGGTGAGTGAAGAGGTTTCAAGTCTTTGTGCCTTCAGTTCCCATTCTGCGGCGTTGGGAATTGGCAAATTGTTCTCCTCAATACCCAAAAAGTCTTCGAGTGTGTTACCAATTCCTCCATGATTGCCGTGTCTAGCATTAGGTATCCAACCACGTGCACTAATGTCCTTTAACTTTTCAATTAATGCTGGTTTAGTGTATAGTTTCATACTTATGGGTCAAGAGACCTATTTGCTCGTATATCTGCACCTCGCTTTTTATTTTGTTATTTTTGATTCTATCATCGGCCATTTTACAGTATTCTGGAGATATTTCTATGCCTATATATTTCCTTTTCAACGCTTGTGCAACAACTGCAGTGGTACCCGATCCCATAAATGGATCCAAAATAATTTGTGCTGTAGTAGAAGACACGATTCTGTTTATCAGAGCAACGGGAAATGGCGCTGGATGGGGGTTGTTCATTTCCTGATTGAAGTCCCATACATCACCGTATGCATTAGCTTTTCGTGCAAGCTTAAACTTTTGTTTGGCAATGAGGTAGATTACTTCATATGTTGGCAAATAGTAACCTGCGTTGAAATTGATGCCACCTTTTCGTTTCCATATAATTATCTGTCGTACTGGAAACCCCGAGACAATATCTTGTCTATCTTGCAATAATCCACCTTGCACTCGCCACTTATGGTTGTAGAAAATTGCACCATCGTCGCGAAGAACCCTCATCATTTCTGTTAAGCAGTCTCTCTGCCATCGCACGTATTGGTCATGTGGCATATTATCGGCGTGGTCAACATATCCATTTAGTAACGCAGCCTTTGACCATTTACCCCCTCTTCCGTCCTTCATACCGTTGCCAGTTGAATTTTTCAGATTGTATGGAGGTGAAGTGACAACTAGGTCAACCAACTCATCTGGCATTTGCTTCATTACGGCTATACTGTCACCGCAAATGATCTTATTCACGAATTTATTTATTACAGATATTTGCCTTTTCATAATGTTTAGTATACCAGAAACGACTTCTGGTAATATATTGTTTATAAGTCGCTGTATTAACTTCCAGCATTCTTATATATCGGTCTAGTATTCTGTTTTTATATCGCTGCGTTCTTTTCTCCTCGATCTGCGTAGTGCCAATTCGTCTTGAATAGCTTGCAGCTGTCTCTTGGCATCCTTTTCTCGTTGGTCCAAGCGTGGGTCCACTCCTTCGACGTCGGGCTCCCAATCCACCTCCTGGCGCAGCCCGTGTAACATGTCAAGCACCTGTCCCGCAAAGGCGAAGGCCTGGGCGATGGAGTGGCCAAAATCAGCACTTACCAGGCGAGCGAGCTGGACTCCTTGGGCCACCCGCAACTTGGGGGTCGAGGTGGTGGTGTAATCTGGTGGCGTTTGGGCTGCCCCAGCTGGTAATGGTGTTCGTTCTCTCATATGGCGTTAGTATGTCATGCTTATCTCCACTTTGCTTTACATTTTCCTTTTAGAATCCTTATAAGTTTGGCCATATGATGCGTGGTCTGTGCGGCCGAATGTATTGGAATATATTGACTATATTGAGGAACTTCCACTTTTACGCGCCTCGAAAGATAGTGGGATTAACATGAGAGAATAGAGTGCAGAGATACTGAGCGTGAGCTTGCCGAGGTGAGGGTATGAACACGCATCGAGGAGCGGCCCGTCCCATCAACAATATCGCGCTCGTCCCGGCGAGTCTCTTACCGTTGCGGGAGCAGTGGCTGGCGCTAGCGAATAGTTTACCGACGGGCAGCATCCTTATCTGCTTGCCGACCCATAACGAGCTCCTTGTTGGAAGCTGGGAGGAGATCGTGCGCAGTGCTCGGGCAATGGGTCATTGGGTGGTGGTGATTCCTGTCGAGCACTTTCTTGACAATCAGCAAGCCTCAGCACCATCCTCGTAGCCGCTGTAGACGAAGACAGTACACCAAACGTAGAGATGGATAAGCTCCAGCATACCCTTCTCGTCGGGCATAGGCGCTTCTACCTGTGCGTGACGGCTGTCCGCTGATCTCACGCATGCGGAGTTAGGGGCCTAGACTCTATGGCAAGCGTCGTTGTAAATGCTCTCTAATTTTCTGTTCACGTTCTTTGCCAATATTTCTGACACGAGCCAATAAGTCTCGCTCCATGAAAAACGCAATAGAAGCGTGTGTAGTTAAGCCGTTGCGAATCAGGGCATTGCGGGTCCTTCTGTCCAATCCAAGGTCATCCACCTCGTACAAACCGTCCACAGGATATCTATCCTTCTCTCTCCAGACCACCCTGCCTCTGTCGTAAAAGACCGTGTCATTCTCTCCTTCTCTCATAGATGAATCAAGCGTCCTGATTATATAGCAACCAACCTATGAAATCAAGGTCGCGAGCAGTGACTGTGTGCAGTGACTGTGCCAAGATGATCGCCGCTATTGGGCGCAGCTCGGTCAGCGGACTGGGCGTGCTAGCTTACATTTTCGAGCATTGGAAGGGGCAAGGACCGCCAAGCCTTTCAGCTCGTCGGCGTTAGCAGTGATGTCGAGGCGTTGTTCCCGCTCCCGACGTTCGATCTGGCGCTTATTCACATACAATCAGTGCCCTAGCGCCTGGGCGCGAGCTTCTGCTTCGAGCGCCTCTGCCTCACGTCCTTCTTTCCGTAGTGCATGGATCAGTCCAACAAAGTCACTATCATCAAACTCGTCGGCGTCTGCATCTCGCCAGGAATATCCACGGTCGTAGGACGCAAGCGCCTCCTCAGTCCGCCCAATGCGACTGAGCGTCGTACCTCTATTCGTCCAAGCCGATTGCTGATTTGGGGCAATGGCAAGCGCTCGGTCGAAGGCCTCCAGCGCGTCATCGTATCGGCCAACATAGTAGAGCCGAATGCCTTTACTCTCCCAGATGCCTGCATCGTGTGGATTGAGGGTGAGCGCCTTGCCACACGCCTCCAACGCCTCGTCATAGCGTTTTAGACGGCCGAGAGTAATACCCTTACGTTGCCAGAGATGTGCATCGTGCGGGTCGAAGGCGAGAGCCTGGGTGAAGGCCTCCAACGCCTGGTCATGGCGCTCTAATGCGGAGAGTGAATATCCCAGCAATTTCCACACAACGCTATCGTTGGGGCTGAGGGCAATCGCCCGACTGCTTTCCGCCACGACCTCCTCGAAGCGCCCCAGGTGCCAGAGCGCATCGACCTTGTCGCGCCATGCCTGGACATATGCAGGATCGGTGCGGATAGCCTCCTCAGTACATGCCAACATTGGCTCATACTGACCACGGGTATGGAATATCTTCGTCTTGATGTCCCATGCTCTGATATAGTCGGGATCCCGCTCGAGAGACTCGTCCAATGCCTTCAGGGCCTCGTCATACCGTTCGAGGCACCAAAGCGCGGCACCCTTGTCACACCATACCCTAGCAAACTCTGGAGCGATGCGTGTCGCCACATCACAGCACGCCAGCGATAGCTCATACTGACCGAGGACAAGAAACACTGACCCCTTAGAGGCCAAGGCCCTTGCGTCAGTAGGTTTCAAGGCAAGGGCCTCGTCCCATGCCTTCAGGGCCTCCTCGAAGCGCTCCAGGTGCCGAAGCGCATCGGCCTTGTCACACCAAGCCTCCGTATTTTCTGGATGCAGAGCGAGAAATCCATCTGCAACTAACGACATCTCCGCGTAGCGACCGAGTTCATGCAGGGTATACCTTATGAGCTTTTGGACTTCTATATCGTGTGGATTGAGGGCAGCAGCCCGCTCAAGAGCAGCCAACGCATCTGTGAGTCGTTTTCCACCAAGGAGCGCGCGACCTTTGCCTTCCCATGCAGTTGTGCTTGTCCCATCAAGGCGAAGTGACTTGTCATAAGCAGCGCTAGCGTTCTCATATCGGCCGAGGTATCTCAGGGCGTCACCCTTTTCACACCAGATAGCAGCATTGGAGGTATCCAAGCTGATTGCTCGATCATAAGCTGTCACTGCGTCGTCGTAGCGTCCTAGATCGAAAAGTAATCGACCTCTAAGCCTATATAACCCCGTGTCCTCGATATCCAGTAACAGTGCTTTCTCAACCGTAGCCAACGCCTCCAGATTCCGGTCAAGTATCCAGAGCTCTATGGCCACGCTCTGCAGGTACGTTTCGTCACGCCCCACCGCCTGCTCGTACGCAGCTAACGCCTCTTCATGTCGCCCAAGCTTGGATAACATGTCTCCTTGGTGATCCCACAAATGGGGGTCGTCAGGTTCTATCTCCAAGGCTCGTTCGTATGCCGCGAGCGCATCGCCCAAGCGCCCCATCTCCTCGAGTGATACACCGATTCCATGCCAAGCCTGACAGTGATCCTGATCGACCTCAAGCAGTCGCCGATAGCTGCGAAGCGCGGTCTTCGTTGGCCCTCGACGCAAGATGGAATCGGCAAGAGCGAGTAACGCGGCGGCGTCTTCAAGGCTGACGTAGACATCCTCGAGGCGTAGCAAATCTGCGTCCAGTTGGCTAGGACGGGGATAGTCCACGATGACGTGATCGAAGTAGGTGTCATTGCGGATGAGCAGGGACGGCTCGTCGTTGCCAGCGGCGGTCGGATGGCTCGTGGGCGACACTGTGATGGTCACGAACTGCAGCCGCAACAGGTCCTCCACCGCCACACGCCATACCCCCTCTTCGTCACGAAGTCTGCGCTCGCCGAAGACCTGAGCGCAGATTTCCCTGAGGCGTCGGTACGTGTGTGTCGATGTGCCAGTCTCCTGCAGGAGCTTCATTGCGTGTAGGATACACACGCTCAAATCTCCACGTTGCAGTAACTCCTTGTATTCTGCGCGCTTGCGTGAAAGGCCAAGCACAAGCGATCCCAGCGTCCCATCCCATTCCACGGTATGCCGAGCGCCGAGACGCTTAAATGTTTCTACTATTGCCGCCTGGAGGTCGCTAGGATACCTGCCGAGTTGCGGCAGGTCCACCACAGAAAGCTCTTCGAAGAGCCGGCCGAATTGCGCTTCCGAACTCGAGTGTTCCTCGGATCGGCAAGTTGCAAATGTGATGACTTGCGCCGCTTCCTGATATACGATATCTCGCATCGCTCGCAGGCTTGCGGCGCGATCTATCATGCTAAGTGCGTCGATAGCCCATGCGCGGGCACGCGTGGGGTTGGGAGCCGCGTAGTCGTGGAGATCGTCTATCATGATCGCGACACGCTGGCCTTTGAGCGTCGCAGCGGGTGGTATGTGCATCGTGGTATACGCTGGATCCCATCGGAGCACCAGCCAATCTGGCAGTGTTCGCATCAGGATGTGGAGCGCTAAGCGAGTCTTTCCCGAGTTCGCCTCGCCCATTATCAGAATGCCAGACTTTGGCCCGCTGCGATTCGCTGCATCAAGCACAGCGCTCATCGCCGCATCGTAGGCCTCTCGTATCGGCTCTGTTTGAAATGGAAACAGGGCGGCTTCATCATCACCGAGCTTACAGCGTCTCGGATCAATGTCGTGAGCCAATATGAGTGGCGCGGAGAATCCAGAGACAGATTCGCGTTGTGCCAATCGGCGCGCGGCGCGCGCGGTTGTCCATGCCTGGAACTCTCTGGGAGACTCCCGATCGGCCAAAGATCGCCAGTCGGCTGGATCAATTCCTGAGGTCAGATCGTCCGACAAGACCTCGGCTTCTAAGTCGAGCCACTTGTCTACGCCTGGAGCCTCGTCGGTATCCGCATGGATCTGCACCGGAGCTGGCATGCCTAGTAAGTGTGTGGACAGGTCGTCTTTTGAGGGGTCACGGGTTGTGACAACATTCGTGTCTTGTACCCGCAGAGCCCATGCACGCTTCCGGTCGGTAATGACTGCCCTATGAAGCTGGATCGCATCCTGGTCTGAAAGCTCGAGCGCATCGATAAGGGCCTTTAAGTTCGCCCGTTGGGGGAGATGGCGATGATGTTCATACGCGCGGATTGCCGCAGTGCTTATCTTTGCACGGGTGGCCAATTCAAATTGCCCAAGCCCCGCGTCCTTGCGCTTGGTGCGCAGTAGATCACCAAAGGTAGACCTATCATCTGCCGCCATAAGTTGCACCTGAACCGGTTAGCCCATCGAGAGAGAAAGCAATGAGTAGTCAAGCAAGGTCGCTCTCGAAGTCTATTATTCGGCCGCCGTCCTGCACATAGTATCACCACGCCAGACAAGACTCAATCGCATACCTGATGGTAGTGACAGTTATTCTCACACTTTTCTTAACAGTCGTGACAGCCGCCATCGCGTCCGGTAGCGCACACTTCATGTATCTGCTGGGAGCCAGGCTGGGACGATGACGTTGCCAGAGGAATCGACCAGATCATGTACGGCAGCGTGAATCCATAAACGAATTCTGGCAAGGAGCGGGAGCAAACGAGAGCTTGACGACTTCCAAGGCAGGTGGATGGGGTCCATGATGTCGCCAGAGCAGTATTGGGCGTCAGCAAGCAAATGGAGAGAAGGAGGAGTGGACCACTAGACATGAACGCGTGTTGTGAATGGGTACGGGACGCCCCACAGGCTGTGACGGGCGATGTGGAGCGCCACCGAGTCCCCCTTGGAGAGGAAGGACAATTCCATGATACCGCATGTGAACGCGCGTCTTCAGCTCGACCATCTCAATGAAGGCGAGCGGGAGACGCCCCAGTCCGAATCTGTCGATCTGGAGCAGCAGGCCCAAGAGGACGCCGAGCGCCGGCAGGAACAGCTCGATCTGATCCGCTGGGAAGGGGAGGGAGGCGCGCTGGAACAGAAGGGGTAATCTAAGACCACCGCGAAGACGTTCAACGAGAACGCTTCTCGATCACAACAGCATAAAGGCGAGCATCCCACTGATCAGCTTGGCGGCGGCAGTGGGATGCCCTGGAAACCATGGGAGGTTTCACGTGCATTATAGTAGCACACGCGCATGTAACCGTGCGCGTGACGGGTGGGTGCGCATTCTACCTAACTATCAGACCTCGCCTAGGCGGACCAGTCAAGGCAGAGGATCGCGCCGAACATCACTGGCAGTGCTTGCGCTACTCGCCATGTTTGGTATCTTGACATCCATGCTGACTGCCTGTGACCTGGGTATCAGCGGTGGCGCCTCTACCAGTGCGACGCCGTTGACCACACCAGCGGCGCAGATCGCCCACCGGGATCACCTCACCCTGGTGGCGTGTAACGACACCTCCTCTAAGTACACACGCGATCTCTTCCGCAAAGCGAACGCCTACCTCACCACTTCGTTGGAGGCTGCGGTGACACCCAATCAGGATGGGCTCACTGCCTATTTCCTGCTGATCAATAGCCAGACCACCTCGGTCAACAGTCAGCTCCCGCCGCTGGTCATTCCGCCCACACCGCCTGAGCCGACCCCACCAGCCATGCAGCCGTTGCCCACTCCTGACCCTCAGGACCCCTATGGCAGCGGGCAGAAGAAGCAGGTGGTGATCGACGCCAACAACAAAGCGCTGCAGCAGTATCAGCGCGATCTCGCCGCTCTGCAGGCCCAGCTCGCTCAACTACATGCGCGCGTGCACGAGACGCTCTCGCCGCTGCAGACGATCGATCCACCTATCGATACGCGGGGCGCCAGCGTGTGGGGCTGCGCGCTCAAGGCCAGTGAGTACTTCAGTCAGGTCCCCGCGCCAGGAACCACGGCGCAAGGAGCTCATCCAGAAACACGCTGGTTGGTCATCAGCAGCGCAATGGATGAGACAGAGTGGATCGACCGCTCCTCGCAGCTCCGCCTGGCGGGTGTCCACATCCTGATCATCGATTACTACTGCATGGACAGCGCCTTCTGCGCCTATAAGCGCAGCACCTGGACACAGGTGTTCCAGCGCGCCGGCGCGGCGGACTGGCAATTCCTCGATCCGGCGCAGTCGGCGGCTCTCCCTCCCCTCTTTCAGAGCCCAGCGGCGTCGGCCGCAGGAGGCGCTCGATGAGTGCTCTACCTACTATGTGGGCGCTCGGCCTTGGGGTCGCGCTCGTGATCGTGACCGTGCAGCCCGTGGCGGTTTCGCGCCTTCTCACTGGGACCATTCGTCTGCTTGGCGGACTGCTCCGCTTGCCCGCCTGGATGCTCGTCCAGATCGAGACGGGGAGCGCCTCGGTTTTGCGTAAGACGCTGGGTTGGGGGGACAGCCAAACAGACGGAGCTTCTCCGCGCGCAGCCGCAGCGGCGGACGACGGGTCAAACCCAGCGTCCGAGCGCCACTGGGTTGGGATGATCGTCATCGCCCGCCTCCTGTATCTGGTGATGGGGATCGCGATTCTGCTGGGCGCGGTGAGCCTGGATATTCCCCGCTCCTGCGTCGTGCAATTTGATTGCGCTGGCGCGCCGACCTTGCTCCCGATCCCCGCGTCGGTCGCCAATGGGATGCTGTGGTTTGCCCTAGCGGTTTTCTGGGGCATCCTGCTCCTGGACGCGCTCGACGTGGTCCCCAAACAACTGCAGCTCTTCGCGCAGCTGCAGCCGCGCGTGCGTCGCCTGCTCCTCTGGGTGGCCGTCGTGGCAGAAGTATTGACTACGCTCACGATGGCGCTCCTCTACTTCATTGGGCAGCTCGCGGTCTACGGCGAGCGCTGGCCTTCTGGCTCGCTCCTCGTCAGCACGCTGCAGGGACCGCTCGTCAATACCGCGGCGATTCTGGCGCTGTGGGCGCTGATCTACGGCGCAGTGGCGCTCGTCTCGGTCATGTGTCTGGTTGTCTGGCTTCTCTCCGCCGTGCTGCGCTTGCCGCTGCATGGGGCGGATCTGCTGCTCGGATGGGTGGCCGAGGCCTTCGTCCCGCATCTCATCGAGGCGGTCGCGGGGACGCTGCGTGGGGTCTGGAATGCCATCGCCCGCCTGCCACTCGCCCATCTCTTTGGTCTGCGCCCGTTACCCTCGATTCAGACCGCGATGGCGCAAGGCGAGCTGGGACGCGACCCGCTATTCCCTTTGCCCCACCGCGCATTGGACGCCATCCCTGGCGCTCCACCTAGTGGTGGACTACCAGCGCACGCGGCGAGCGGCGGCATGGGTTCTGCGAACGCGCACGCCGATGCGCAGGAACGCGTGGCAGATCCGCTATCGCCAGCGGAGGAGCGGTCCTCCAGCGCCCCCCGGCATGACACTCCCGCTGCAGCCGATAAACCCGAGCAGGCCGATGGGGTCTCCCATAACGACCTCGAGACGCTGGCGCCGCCACCACGGTCTGTTGTTCCTCTTGTCCCCCGGCCGACGCAGCCGGTTGCTCCACGTGTGCAGCTCTCTGCCGATGAGATGCTGCTTGCCCCTGAGGAGGATCTCATGGTGAAAGACCCTGTCTCCTATCTGATAACCACCCTGGTGGGAATCGATGAGAGTGGCCAGCGCTTCATGCCCCGTCTAGTGAACGCCACGGCGAGTCTTCATGGGACGTCGGCAATCCGTGCGCTTGGACTCTGTAACCTACGTCACTTGAGCGAGGCTCCCGCCGCCCTTGAAGTGGTTGCGGGAGAGACAATCGACATCAGCATCACCGCCGCTGAGGTGGCGGCGGCGCTTGAGCGATCTCACCAGCCGCAGCAGGCCGAGGAGCTACTCGTCAATCACCTGTTCGATAAGATCGTGCGGGTGAATAAAGGAATCTTGGAGGGACAAGGCCTGCTCCTGGTCGCCCAGGACATCCGCTCGCTGCCGCGCAGTGTCCGCGCGATTTCCACCACACACAAGCGGCTCCATCGCTTCAACATCGTGGTGATTGGCTTCTTGCCCACTCCTGATCGCTACGATCAGCAGTTTGCAGCAGGAGCCCGCGCGCTCACGCAGCTACAACATGAAGGCGCGATTGCCTGTACGCTGCTGGTGGATCCCCATTCCCCACTCGCGCAGTCACGGGGCGCGGCGGGGCAAGAAGAGCTGCTGGCCAAGGCGCTGGCCAGTCTGTTGGTGGAGCATGCACACGAGCGAGACAATCTTGCGCCCAGCGAGGTCTTTACGCAATTGGGCGAGCACGCTCCCTTTATCGCGCTCTCTGCGTCCTCTGCGAGTGTCGTGGCCGGCGAGGGACCGCGAGTCGCGGGAGTCCTCTCCCAGCTGCTGGGTGTGCCGCGGCGGGGAAAGGGTGAACTCAACGACATACGCAGTCGTGCGCAGGACTTGACCGAGCAGATTCTCACCGAGGACGCCACGCGCACCATCAATGTTGCGCCCAATCTGGAGCGCGGACCCGTCTTTGTGACGTACACCATTCCGCTCCAGCGGCAAGATGTCCGCTGGCCACAGCTGCGCAGGAGCCTGACGCCCTGGCTGGCTGAAACGTTCCCCACAGAAAGCATCGTCCCCAGCTTCGTGCAGGGCAATGGCGTCGCGGACGGCAGTCTGGCAGGGAGCAGGAGCCTGACGGGGAGTTCGCCCTACTACGTCCAAGCCAGTGCTTTCTACGGCATTCCAACGGTGATGTTAGAGGGCCCCAATCGCCCACCGCACGACGACGATGACAATCATCCTGACAGTGGTGGAGGGTCCCTTGGTGAGGACCGTACTGGATCGAAGGGTTCGGCAGGAGGAGTAGGAACCCCTGGCAAACCTGGCGCTCCGAGAGGTCGCCGACACAAGCGGATTCAACCCCTAGAGGACCTGTGGGACTTTGACACGCGGGCCTAAAGTCGCGTTCGCCGCAGCGGAGAGGGACCAACCGAGGAAGACGTGGCGGGCGTTGAGCACGCTCGCCACAGTACTCAAATCGGTCCAAATTTTCGGAGTCGTCCAACACAGTCGAACCGCGCCAGACAGAATCCGACAGATTCGGACAAAAAAGGAGATGAGCGCATGAGCATTTCACGTTATCCAGGTGGCGGCGAGCAGTTCGGCATGGCGTTGCTCAGTGGGATGCTGACGGTGCTGCTGGTATTCCTGCTGATTTCTGGCTGGTTGACCATCCAAGCGCTGAATCTGGTCCTCAACGCCTTTGCTCATCATCCGAAACATCCAGCGTTGTGGATCCCACTGCTCAGCAGTCTGGGGGCGTGGACGGCGACAGGGATGATCTTTGCCACTGCCTCCTCGTCAACGAGTGCACATCCCGTGCTGCAGGTGCTCGTCATCGCGCTTGGTGTGTTGGACGTGCTTGCACCCGTTTCGCTGCTGGTGATTGCCCGTGTGCTCGAGATTATGCACGGTGACCTCCTCATGCTGGATCGGGGCAAGACCACGGTGGTGGACAGCGTGCTCCGTCAGCCGTGGTGGAATGGACCGGACCAAGGAGAGATGCTCTATGGCTCCTCAGACTCGTGACCTATCGTTGACGCTCGGGACCAGCCTCGGCGGAAAGCCGATGATCCTGCGTGGATCGCACGCTGCACGACACAAGCACATCATGGGCGTTTCAGGCGCGGGCAAGAGCAAGCTGCTGGAAAGCATAGCCCTGCAGCTGCTCAACCAACATGTGGGGCTTGCACTCATAGATCCAGCCGGCGATCTTTGCGATCACCTCCTTGAGACACTGCTGGAGATGGGCTTCTTCAAGGACGAGCGAGCCTACTCTCGCCTCCTGTATGTAGACTTCACCGACCCTGAGCGTGCGGTGCCATTCAACGTACTCGCACAGCCCTACGAGGCCCATAAAATCGCCAGCGGCGTCTTGGAATCCTGGAAGCGTGCTTGGAGCAGTCTGGCGGGCGGGAGTGCGCCAGCGCTGGAGAATCTGCTCTTGGCCGGTTCGTTGGTCTTGGCGGAGAATGGTGAGCCGCTCACACACCTGCACCTCCTCTTGTCCGATGGCGCCTATCGCGCGCGGCTGCTCGCGCGGGTATCGGATCCACAGGTCGTGGCCTTCTTCGACCAGTTCGAGGAGGCGGGCAAACGAGCTGGCATATTGAGCGAGAGCACGCTGCGCCGCATTTTCCTGCTCACCTTTTCACCAGTGCTTCGTGCCAGCCTGGGGAGTCGAACCAACCTCCTCCAGTTTCGCAAGCTGATGGATGCGGGTGTGACGTTGCTCTTCAACCTTGGTGGACTCGAGAATGAAGTCCAACGCTTCCTGGGGTGTTTGCTCACGGTCGGTATCGAGGAGGCGGCTCTTTCACGTGCGGACATCCCCGAGGAGCGCCGACGACCCTTCCACCTAATTGTCGATGAGTTTCCATTGTTTTCCGCACAGAGCGGGCTCGCAATGGAACGAGTTCTTTCCCTTACGCGCAAGTATGGACTCTGCCTCACGCTGGCCAATCAGACGTGGGGACAGGTGCCCACCGATTTGCAGTCAGCCCTACAAAATACGACCTTCATCACCTTCCGCTTAGGGCCAGAGGATGCCGCCTGGGCGGCCAGTCGAGTAGGGTCAGTCGATCCCAGGCGAATCAAGCTCACTCCGCAAGGCAGGGAGATGTTCGTCTCGTCGAGCGAACAACGGGAGGAGTGGCAACAACACCTCATGCAGCTGCACACAGGTGAGGCGCTGTTGCGGTTGGAGAGCCAAACAATCCCATTTACAACCCTCAAGGTGCCCTCACATCGCAGTACACGTGAGGCGGTGTTGCGAGTAAAGCAGCGCTACGCCCAACTCCTCTTAACACCCGCCCACCCGCAGGACACCCAGGCGCCTCCTCACGTCTCTGAAATGAAAGATGCCACGCGGCCAATCATGCCGGCGGCGAAGGAACGTCAGGCCGATAAGCGCCAGAATGGCAAGAGGGGCGACACGGGTGATGCTGGTGGTGGGCGAGCACACCATCAGCGACTTGAACGGCTCTCTGAGCAAGACGAGCAAGAGGAGCAAGAGGAAAGCTAAACTGCGGGGCTTCATATCTTCGCCTGTATGCTATACTGGCCCAGCAGGAAGGATCCTCCATCCGTGCAGCCTATGGACTATCTGCCGTTCCATCCGCTCCAGCCACCCAACGGCCCAGAGCGCCCTGAGCGCCACCCGAGCCGGCGTGAGATGTGGCTAGGTGGCGCAGCCGGTCGCGCTGCGCCAGATAGCCACAGCCTCCGCGCTGGCGACCAGCAACGCCCACACCACGATAAGCGCCATCAGCGCCCAGGGCCTACTCCTCCTCAGCTCCTGGGTGAGCGGGATGAGGCGTTGGTGCGTGCGGTAGCCCTCTTCCACTTCCTCACCGCCGAGCAACTCACCCGCCTATTCTACCGTCCGACTTCCCTGGAGTATGTCCGTGCCAAGCTTCGGCGCCTCACGCAGGCGGGGTATCTGTTGCGCTTGCGATTACCACGTACTACCGCCGGTAATCCCCCATTTGTGTATCGCCTCGCCCGCGGTGGCCTAACGTTTCTCGCGCAGAGCGGAGACCCCACCCAGGTGCGCTTCCGTCCATCGGAACACCAGGAGCACGCCTATCTCTTCCTGGCGCACACCCTGGCCGTGAATGATGTGCTGATCGCCGCCACCCTCGCCTCCCAAGAGCTGCCCCAGGTGATCCTCGCTGATGTACAGCACGAGCGGGATCTGCGCCATACGCCAGTGCGGGTCAAGACGCCGCAGGGTGAGAGTATGGGCATTGTCCCGGATGCGTGGCTGGATGTGCACTTGTGGGGCAAAGAGCGCATGTGTCTGGTCTTGGAGTTGGACCGCGGCACGATTGAACAGCGCGCCTTCACGCACAAGCTGCGGGGGTTGCTCGCCTATGCCGGCGGGCCCTACCAGGAGCAATTTGAGACTGCCTCCCTCACAATCCTGATTGCCACTACCGCCGGTGAGCTGCGGGCAAGGAAGCTAGTCCAGTGGTGCGAGCGGGTCTTGCGACAGCAGCATCTCGAAGCGGAAGCCGATCTCTTTTTGATCACTGCCCTCGATCCAGGAGCCATCACCCCCACACGATTCTTTCTCTCCCCGATCTGGCAGCAGCCGTTTGAGCAGACGCCCCGCTGCTTGGTCGACGACCGCGTGCATGACGGTATGAATAACCCATGAGCAGGAAGGGAGCGCCCGTCATAGCTCCCTCCTTCTACTTGCGTTTCTGTCCAGAGAGCAGTATGGTGGGTCCACCACCATGCTATTCTCCCGCTGGCTAGGGCGTATCGGACCTCAGCTTCGTCTGGGGAGTGTTCCGCTGTTTCCATTCCTTCCCGCCTCATCCTTCCTCGCTCTCCCCTACTCGCTCAGCGGAAAAATCACCGCCACCCATATGCACGTCATGGGCTTAACGGGCATGGGCAAAAGTAAGCTGCTAGCCAGCATCGCGTCTCAGCTGATCCTGCAAGGGTATCCCTGCGCCGTGATTGACCCCCATGCCGATCTCGCCGAGGACGTGCTGCGGCTTCTGCTCGAGCACGGCTTCTTTCGCCGCCCTGGCGCTATGCAACGTGTGCGCTATGTGGACTTTGCCCACCCTACACGCTTCATTCCCTTCAATGTGCTCAAGGCCCCCTATAGCACCTATGAGATTGCACGCAACCTGGTGGAAGCGACAACGCGGGCATGGCCCACACTCGCTGGTGGCGCTGCGCCGCAACTGGAGAATCTGCTACTCGCTGGCGCTACCGTCCTGATCGAAAACGAGTTGCCGCTCACCGCCCTCACGCCGCTGCTCACCGATCAGCGCTACCGACAACAGCTCTTGCGCCGTGTCCACGATCCTCAGGTGCTCGACTTTTTTCGCAATCGCTATGAGAGCAAGAGTGGCAGCGGGCATTTGAGTGAGTCGACGCTGCGCCGGGCGTTTCTGCTCACCTATCCCCCACCCCTGCGCTATAGCCTGGGCCAGCAGGAGAATTCCCTTGACTTTCGTGCGCTTATGGATAGCCGCACCAGCCTCATTTGCAGCCTGGGGGGGGTGGATGCCCAGACGCAGCGCCTGCTGGGGTGTCTCATAACAGTCGGCTTTGAGACGGCCGCGCTCTCACGGGCGGACCTGCCACCGCAGCAGCGCAGTCACTACCACCTCATCCTTGATGAATTCTCCCAATTCTCGGCCCAGAGCGGTGTGGCCTTGGAGCGGGTGCTTGCGCTCACCCGCAAATATGGCCTTTTTCTTACTCTGGCCCACCAGACGTGGTCGCAGGTGGACGAACAGTTGCAAGGGGCGCTCCAGAACACGACCTTCGTCGCATTTCGTCTGGGTCAAGAGGATGTAGCCTGGGGAGCACGGCGCGTGGCGCCGTTTGATCCGTATAAGATCAAATACTGGACGGGGGGTACAACCACCAACCAGCCGCGGCCGGTCTATTTCAGTCGCTCGGAGTTGCAAGCGCAATGGGAATTTGCTCTCGCACGCCTGCGCCTGCGTGAGGCCGTAAGTCGTGTTGGCAGCCACACTGTGCTGTTTAGAACAGCTTCTGTCTCGCCCGCCAAGCCAGACGTGGTGCGGCAGGTTGCCGAGCTGCGGGAGAAATATGCAACAGAGCTCCTCACTCCACGAGAACGCATCCAGGAGTATGGATTCGCCGACGCCATGTCGAGCGCCGTGTCAAGAGCAGGGTCCTCAGGAGAAACGTCAGGAGAACCTGTCCCAACGAGAGGAGATACCGGAGCTCGGAGTTCCTCTCGCCTGGTGCCATTGGAGCAGAACAATCAATAACAAGGAGTAGGACGGAATGCCGAGGAAGGGATGATACATCAACGGCTCTGAAAATGGGCCAAATCCTCCGGACAGCCCACCTTCCGCACGACTGCTTGACGCCTTTTGGAGAATGGGGAAGGCGCGGAGAAGAGTGGCGAGGGAGACGTATGGCACAGATTGCGAGAAACGACCTACATG
>Ga0207684_10000976_pt1 | contig 32047 bp, 26 predicted proteins | sample KBSK5501metaG_FD_184342 | JGI IMG/M metagenome (GOLD analysis project Ga0207684, IMG submission 184342) | Corn, switchgrass and miscanthus rhizosphere microbial communities from Kellogg Biological Station, Michigan, USA - KBS K5-50-1 metaG... | ecosystem: Host-associated > Plants > Roots >... | reverse complement strand
CCACCACGCGACCGGAGCTATTGCCTGCCTGTGTAGCCGTGTTCGTTCATCCAGATGACGCACGCTTCCAGAGACTTATAGGCCAGCGCGTAACTGCGCCTCTGTTTGATTTCGAAGTACCTATACTGGCTGATATGAAGGCAGACCCTGTGAAGGGTACTGGCGCTGTGATGTGCTGCACATTCGGCGATGTAACGGATGTTGAGTGGTGGTATAAGTATAACCTGCCCCTTAAGACAGTCATCGGGCGCGATGGCACAATGACAGAAGCGGCTGGCGAATTTGCAGGCCTGAGTGTGGAAGAGGCCCGTCGTCAGATTATCGAGGCGCTTGATGCACTTGGCTTGCTGCTCGGTAGGCAGCCAGTTATCCAGTCTGTGCGCGTCCACGAGCGTGATGATACGCCAGTGGAGTATATCGTAACGCAGCAGTGGTTCTTTCGCGTGCTTGACTTTAAGAAGGAATGGCTTGAAGCGGGCGAGCAGGTCAACTGGTATCCTGCGCATATGCAGGCGCGTTACCGTGAATGGGTGGAGAATCTGGCATGGGACTGGATCATCTCCCGCCAGCGCTACTTTGGTGTGCCTATCCCCGTGTGGTATTGCGATGCCTGTGGTAAGACCTTGCTTGCCAGCGAAGAGCAGCTTCCGGTGGATCCAACCGAGCAGAAGCCACCTGAAGCGTGTGACTGCGGCAGCACAACCTACAGGCCAGAGCAGGATGTGATGGATACATGGGCAACTTCCTCTATGTCGCCGCAGATTGTTGGGCGCTGGTTGACAGATAAGTTACTGTACGAAAGAGTCTTTCCTATGACCTTGCGCACACAGGCACACGAGATTATTCGCACCTGGGCTTTCTACACCATTGTCAAATCCCATTACCACTTTGGTGTTTTACCGTGGAAGATAATGGCAATCTCTGGTTGGGGAAAAGCCGCCGAGGGAGCGGGTAAGATCAGTAAGAGCCGGGGAGGTGGTCCCATGCCCCCGATGGAGATGATCGAGAAATACTCGGCTGATGCCGTGCGCTACTGGGCAGCGAGCACGAGCCTGGGTAAGGACACGATAATTAGCGAAGAGAAGATTGCCCTTGGGAGCAAACTGGTCACAAAGCTGTGGAACGTGGCTAAGTTTAGCCAGCGCTTTCTGGAAAATTATCAACCCCCTGTTGAACTACCCAATGTTACGCCTACTGATCGCTGGTTACTTTCGCGCACACAGTGGTTAATCCAGCGAGTGTCGGAACTCTTCCGCAACTATGACTATGCGGCGGCCAAAAGCGAGACGGAGAGTTTCTTCTGGAGGGATTTAGCGGATAACTACCTGGAGATGTCCAAGGAGCGACTCTACGATGAGACTAACGAGTTGCGTGAGGGCGCACGCTACACGCTCTATCAAGTGCTTTTGACGGTTATCAAACTGTTTGCACCTATCCTGCCCTATATAACTGGGACCCTCTACCAGGCACTCTTTGTGCCTATCGAGGGAGAAGGTTCGATACATACCAGTCACTGGCCTGTTGCTAACGAATCCTTGCTGAATGCGACGGCTGATGCTGCTGGTGAGGTTCTGATAGAGATTGCTATTGCCGTGCGCCGATATAAGAGCGAGTCCAACATCTCGTTGGGCACGGAGTTGAAGAGATTGCAACTGGCAACAACCGATGCTTCTATGGCCAGGATTTTACAGGAAGCAAGGGCAGACATTACTAGTGTTACTCGTGCCAGGCAAATAGAGGTGAAGGAGAGTCTGGATGCTGATTTGGAGAGAGTGAAGGCTGCGGGAGGGATAAAAGTTGGGTTGGCTCGGTAGGAACTGGCGACGTGCATCTTCTTCCCGTAAATTTGTGGCATTTGTCGCACTTGTAGCGAATGTGTCACTTGTTGCTTCTATGATGTGCAAGATTTTTTCTAGCTTGCCTCCATAGCTTCCAATAGATCTTTTAACGTCAGCAGGTCGTGTGCAATCTGGCGACGGATTACGCTTGTGACCACTGACTCTGCGAATCCCAGAAAACCGCCTGTGAAATGGATAAATTCCTCCAGAGAGACATTTGTTCCGCCACTTTCCACTGGCTCAAATCGGTAACAAATGAGGCTTGGTGCAACACCGCTAATGCTTTTGATGGTCAGGTAGCGGCCTGGTACACATTCAATGATCTCAAAAGTATTATCAAACCACCTGCCCAAAATACGGATTGTACATCGTACCGTCGTTCCTATAAGCATCTCTTCTGATGAGATTTTTCTGGCACAAATGACAACACTGGACCAGTCAGCCAGGTTTTCGAGGTTGCTCACATAGGCGAAGGTTTCCTCGGGTGGAAGGTTGATATTAATGCTCTGCTCGACTTTCATCTTATTCAAAGAACTTCTACTCCTTGTCACATCAAAGGCCGGACCAAGCTCATAGCAGGTGCATACTCTATTAAACGCTACTGGCGATACTATAGTCGTAATCGTAGTTCCATGGAGAAGGATTGAACGTAACGCTATCAACAATCACCGATCCAAAAAGTTCCCTCAGAATAGAACATATGCTATTTTCTACTGTAAGCTCGCTATTTTCCTTTGTACGTGGAAGCGATGCGAAAGTCTGACACTCACATTGGGCTTGTATTTGAACAGAACAATGTTGCAGTCCCATATGCAGATGGGGAGAAAAAATAATAGTCACATCCACCATCACTTCATCAAAAAAGCCAAGCAGTAACTGGCTCACCGCATTTTCTAACATGAGTTCGTTGTACTCGACTTCATTAGAAAAGACTTCGAAGAACCTGTCATAACATTGCATGTGAGCTTGAAGAGTGCACATAGCTGGTTCCTTTCTCTTGATTTGTCTTTATGATCTTAGTATACTTATGAGGGTTCTACTTTCCATGGTTCTGGTAACTCGAAGTCTACTCAAAGTCCACTTAAGAATTTTTGAGGGATTTGATGCTGTTTGGGAGGAGCAAACGTGAGAGGTGGAATACATATGAATACTGGTGCGTTTAGCGAGAGTGTACAAGAGTATGTTCGCGCAAGTGGCTATTCCCAGAAGGAACTTGCTGATGCGGTAGGGCTGCACCCAAAAGTGCTCAGTCGAAAGCTAAATAATAGCGGAAACGCGCACATTACTCACCTGGAGGTCCAGCGAATCGTCACTACATTAGCAAGCTGGCAGGCGATCTCTACCCAGGAAGAAGCAATCCACCTGCTGAAACTGGCTCAGATGAGGCCAAATAGCTTTAGTGCGGAAGAATGGCAGCAACCTCCACTCAATCAGCTTCTAGCGAAACACCCTCAATCTCTTAGCTCCAACGGTTCTCGCACCTCTATACACGTCCTCCGGCACAATCTACGCGCCCCAACCACGAGGCTCATTGGACGAGAATGGGCCGTGGATCGACTAATGCTCATACTAGAGCGCAATGAGGTTCGTCTTTTGACGCTCGTTGGAACGGGTGGCAGTGGCAAATCGCGCCTTGCCTTGCATGTAGCAAGCGCAATAGTCGACGAGTTTCCGCAAGGCGTGTGGTTTGTTGCTCTAGCTGGGGTCAGTGATTCCGCGTTAGTACCGATGAGCATCATCCAGGCTTTGAATATTAAGCTCACATCCGGCGTACCTCTTATGCAAAACCTGACCTCATACCTGCGAAATAAGCACCTACTGCTTGTACTGGATAATTTTGAGCATTTAGGAGAAGCGGCGGCAGTTGTGGACGAGATGCTGTCGGCGGCTCCTGGTCTCAAGGTGCTTGTAACCAGTCGAGCGATTTTGCATCTATATGGAGAACATGAGTTTTACGTTCCACCCCTGGATGTACCGGATCCGGGCATTGAGATAAATGCGGAAGAACTTGCGCAATATGGTGCAATCCAGCTCTTTGTCGAACGGGCAAAGGCAGTCATGCCTGACTTCACTTTGACCCCCGAAAATGCGTCCTGCATCGCGCAGATTTGTGCCAGGGTTGACGGCTTACCGCTGGCGTTAGAGCTGGCGGCTGCCCGTGTCAAGTTGTTGCCACCCGCTTTACTTTTAAAGAGGCTCACAGAAGCCCGGCTTGATGTGCTGACTGGAGGAGCCAGGAATTTGCCCAACAGGCAGCAAACGCTGCGTAATACTATTGACTGGAGCTACAATCTACTCTCCCCAGTCGAGCAGACGTGGTTTCCCCGTCTTGGAGTATTCACCGGTGGATGGTCGCTTGAAGCAGCAGAAGCGATGATGCGAAGCGTTGCAACATATCATAATGGCGCTCCTATTTCCGGCTCCGTGCTAGAAATGCTCGAGCAGTTGGTGGACAATAGCTTGCTGATACGGTTGCCAATGGCGGGGGAGCAGGTATTCTTCACGATACTGGATACGTTGCAAGAATATATGCTAGAAAAGTTGTATGTGCAGGGAGCGTTTGAACGGTTGCGGGACTGGCATGCCGGCTATTTTCTGAGTGTAGTTGAGGAGGCTGAAATAGGTTTGAGAGGCCCGCGGCAGCTACTGTGGCTGGAACGATTAGTGGCGGACCGGGATAATATTCGTGCGGCTCTGGAGTGGTCACTCCGAAGAGCCAGAGCCAGGGCAAAGATAAACGCTTCCTCCTATTGTGAACAAAGATCAATGGAAAAGACCATGGATGCGGGAAAGACTGAAATGTTCTCCTCGAAAGTAGTTCCTGATAGAGAACTACCCGCAATTGAACTGTGCCTGCGCCTGGCCGCGGCCCTCAGACCTTATTGGGAATGGCAGGGATACCTTTTTGAGGGGCGCAACTGGTTGGGGGCTGCCCTGGAGGTTTCGCTTGAGGAAGAAGCAGGGAAGGCGACCCTTGCAGCACGGGCTAAGGCGCTGAGCGAAGCATCTCGCCTGGTGTGTTTGCAAAATGAGCAGCCCAGGGCGGTGGAACTAGCTGAAGAAAGCATCGCTCTATGGCGACAACTGGATAACCCAAGTGGGTTAGCGACGGCGTTACTTCATAAGGGGTGGGCAGCTCTTGCCATGGACGACCACGGACTGGCAAAATCTTTATTCGAACAGGGACTGCAGCTCCTTTCTCCAACTGGCGACAAGTGGCTACGTGGCCAACTGCTCCTTTATCTGGCCGCAGCAGCGGGATTCACCTCAGACTTTGAGCAAATGCGATCTTTTTATACGCAAAGTAGGGAGCTGTTTGAGCAAGTAGGTGATAAAATTTCGGTTGCTGATTTGTTGAAAGATCAGGGTGGGATAACGATTATTGAGGGCAAATACTCGCAGGCCATCGAATATTTGTTGAAGAGTATTAAGTTATGCTATGAACTGGGCCATAGACAATTTGTTGCGACGGGTTTGGGGTCGTTAAGTTTTGCGGTTGGACTGAGAGGGGAACCGGAGCCGAATTTGGCGAGTATACATTCGGCGCAGCTTGGGGGTGCAGCCGAAGGTCTGATGGATGCAATTGGTCTGACACCATGGACGAAAACCAGTCCACTCGTACAAATGGCACGCCAAATGATTCGCTCTCGAGTGGACGATGAAAGCTGGAAGGCGGCCTGGTCCGAAGGTCGTGCGCTTAGTGTAGAGCAAGCGATTGGTTTGGCAATCCGACTGGCATGAGGAGTGCCTTATGGTAAATATTGTGCTGTAATGATACAATACGTCACGTTCAGAATGGAAGAATTGGTCAGCGTAGCTCAATTATGTTTCCAGGTTGAAAGGATCAGGACGTGTATAAATACAAGGGCTTTGATAGCGCACAATGTGGAGACAGTATGTCTGCGCTTGAGTCTATGATCAATGCCTGGATGGAGTCAGAGCATCCTCGCATTCGCCATGTATGTCAAAGTATGCGTGGGGAACATATATTGCTCAGCTTTGTTTACGAAGTGACACGAGAACTCGAGCAACGTGTGACCACCGAGGCGCGGACAACACCGATGTCCAGATACTTTGAAGATGACTATGTAGATGAACGGCCTACAGGCTCACGCATCCCGGTTACGCCACCGCCCGTACACTAGCAGCGTTCATCAGTTCAGACTACTGCACGCTCTCCATCACTAAGGATTATAATGGCTATTCCCTATCTCATATACTGTACTCCCGCAGGAGAAATACGCGAGGAGCCGCGCTTGCGTGCCCTGGCTTTCGACAATCAACCTCTTGAATCTAGCGATCTTATACCGTTGCCTGATGGTGTGACTCTCTCGATGATGCCTGATCGCCTGGCTATAGGGGAAAAGCACTTGGGTGAGCGACAGGTCATAGCCAGATCTCGCGGTTGGGCAGCCGCTGCATTGCTGCCTATAGGGTATACGCGCACTTTGCTGCCTGCATACGAAAAAGTGCCAGATACTGAACCTTTGCCTTTCTTCGGTTATAGCGCTCTCGCTGGAATGAATGGCCGTTTGTATGTAGCAGCACTACGGACTGATGATCCGTATAAATGGCATCCTCGCGCTTTCAATAAGCGCACTCTGTATCGACTGGTGCGTGAGAAGCAGGCTGCCTTACCTGCGAATCGAATCGTGGCACAACACGCGCATTGTGCGCTTGACTACTCCTGTCCGACAGCCAGTAATCTCTTCTTCGGTCGTTGGGAGATGGCGATAGCGGTCTCGCCAGGCTGTAATGCACGGTGTATTGGATGCATCTCTAAACAGGATGAAGAGGACTTAATTTCGCCACAGGATCGCCTGACCTTCATTCCAACCGTCGAGGAGATACTTGAAGTGGCGTTACCCCATCTGGAACAAGCCGAAGATGCAATTGTGAGCTTTGGGCAAGGTTGTGAGGGCGAACCGTTGTTGCAGTGGCGGCGCATCGAGCAGGCGATTAAGGGGATACGTACGCACACCGATAAGGGTGTCATCAACATCAATACCAACGCCAGCAACCCGCGTTGGCTGCAGCGGCTTTACGATGCTGGATTGGATACTATCCGCGCAAGCACTATCTCTGGACACCCGGAAACATACACTGCCTATTACCGCCCCATTGGCTATAGCTTCGAGGATGTTAAAGAATCGCTGAAACGAGCTCACGATGCAGGCGTTTATAGCTCAATCAACCTGCTCAGCTTCCCAGGTATGATTGATCGCGAACGCGAAGTCGAGGCTCTGGTGTCCTTTGTAAGGGAAACGGGCTTGCGGCTCATTCAGTTGCGCAACTTGAATATCGATCCAGAAGTGCTGTTGCCACGTATGCCAGCGCTCGATTCGATGGGCAAGGCGCTTGGGGTACGTACGATGATTGAGATACTCAAAAGGGAATTGCCCGAAGTTGAGATTGGCAACTTCACCAGGCCTGTGAAACGAGCGACGAGCTCTGCTTTTCCTAAGTAAGCAGCTTATCCACTGGTGAAATATATGTTGATGTACTCATGTTAATCTCCTTTTGTTACTTCCTTTACTACATGGTGAGGCTGTTTGCGTGACTCCTGCAACAATCTCCTTGCCGCTGTAGCTACAGGATCAACACCCAACATAGCCAGGCAATCGCGAGTCATACAGCCCTCTGGCGTGCCCAGATCGTGACCGCGATAGAAGCAGGGCATGCAAGGCAAATCCAATTTTACTACGACCGCCTGCTGTCCTGGTACACCTCCTATGTAGGGGCCCCAGGCGTCGGAGTTCGTCAGGCCGAAGATACCAACGGTGGGCGTGCCTACCGCCGTCGCCAGGTGCATGAGTCCTGAATCATTGCCAACAAAGAGATCAGCTTGTTCTAAGAGAGCCGCTGCAACTCGAATGTTACCCTTGCCCGCAAAACTGCGTACCGGCATCTCGGAATGCATTAATTCTATGATTTGCTGGTGCAGTTCGGTCTCTTCAGGACCGCCCATCAGGACCAATTGACCACCGGCATCGTGGAAGAGCGTATCGGCCAGTTGGGCAAAACGCTCTGGTGCCCAGCGGCGAGCTGTGCTATAGCCCCCGCTACCCGGGTGCATGGCAATGATAGGGCGTTTGATCGGAGGCTGTTCAATATTTGTAGGTGAGGATGACCTGGCGGGGGTAAGCCCCGCCACTACATTTTGTTCAATCCTGGCGGGGCTTGCCCCTGCCGGGTAAAATTCCTCCGCCAGGCCTGTTTCATCTATCAACTGTCTGGCCTGCTTGCGTTCCTCTTCGTTGATTGGCACGGTCAGGTGCTTGTCGTTAGTAGTCGCGCCTGCTGCTTTTGCTACTGCAAGGTTGTAATCAGCTTCGTGCATGGCGCCAAAGCCATTGTCCTTGACGCGTACATTGAGGAACCAGCCATGGCCGTTGTCTAAACCAACGCGCCATTTTGCTCCTGTGGCTCGCATAAGAATCTGGTGCTTCAGACGACCGAAAAAGAGGGTCAGGTGATGCAGCAGGAGTACAGCGTCATAGTCACCATCGCGCAGGTTGTGCCAGAGTGGTCTAAGCCGGAGCAGGTTGCGAGGGTTTTTGAGCAATTGCTGTGGATAGTCAAAGAGGTATTTATCCAGCACAATGACGCGGTCAATCAATTCCCAACCATCGAGCAAACCAGCAGATGCAGGAGTGACAAGCAGGTCAATGCGTGCATGGGGATAGGTTTCGCGGAGGGCGCGTAGTGCCGGTGTAGCTAGCAACAAGTCTCCAATTGTTGCTAGCTTCACGACAAGGATATGGGCGTCAGGTGGTAGAGTGATTTTTCTTTTATGCATATTTGCTTGTTTTATTTTATCAGTTTTTCTTGTATGACTTTGAATACTTGCGATGGTAAGATATTTTTCATGCATTGTGTTGTAAAGAAACGGCAATCAGCAGTGTTCTTCGCATTGTAGCATGGACTGCACCAAATATCACTACGCAGCACTGTAGCCGTAGCACTTACTGGGCCAGATAATGCTGGATCCGTGGGGCCATGGATGGCGATGAGTGGCGTTCCAACGGCAGCCGCAATGTGCATGGGGCCACTATCACCACTAATAACGAGGTTCGCTTGGTGCAGGAGAGCGACAAGTTGGGGCAGGCTTGTTTTACCGGCCAGATTGATGGCTTGCTCTTGCATTTGACGTGTTACACTCGCGATGAGTAGTTTATCATCATGCGATCCAGTTAATATGACTTGAGCGTTCTGCTCGCGAATCAGTTTATCGAGCAGTGTTGCCCAGTAGGGAATGGGCCAACGTTTGGACTGTCCATTATTTGAGCTAACGTGACAGGCTATTAAAGGCTTCTCTAGATCTATACCTGTATGTGCCAATAGCTGTTCAAGGTGTTGATGTGCCAGTGGATCGACATACAAACGTGGTGTGCGGTCTCCTGGGCCTATGATTGCGCCTGTCGCTTTTGCCAATGCAAGACAGTAATCTACCTCGTGTTTGTGATCGCCTGGTCTCCAGTGACGCCCGGGTACGTTATCGGTCATCAAGCCTGGATAGCTTTCGCGTCCAAAACCTACACGTCGTTTCGCGCCGCTAAGCGCTGCGATGACGCCTGCCCAACTGCCAAAGACGCTCACCGCTATATCATAGTGGCGTGCGCGCATACGACGCAGCAAGTTATACGCGTTTCTCCAGTTCTTTGCCTGGAACAAGGCTTTGGGACGGCGCCAGACATTTGGGTCGTAGGTGATAATTTCGTCGAGGTCGGGGTCGTGTGTAACTACTTTGGCACTCGCCGGTAGCGCGAGTAGATCAATCTCAGCCTCAGGATAAGAACGTTTTAGAGTACGTACAACCGTCATCGAAAGTACAAGATCGCCAATAAGATCTAGGCGAATCACCAGAATACGTCGCGGGTGGACATCTTGTGTCGTCAGCGAAGGATATTTCTTTCCCAATCTTCCCAGCCAGAACAAGCCTCCGATGAGACTCATTACGAGGTATATAAAGATGCCCAGGATACTTTTACTTGTGCGGATGGTTGTCTTGCGCAGCTTTCGTCGCGAGTCTGGTGGTAGAGGATAGCCATAGTTGTCAAGGTGGTGCAGTTGTTCGTATGTTTGTGGCATTGATTTGAATTTCGTGTTTAAAATATGGTAATAATTTCTCAACCGCTGCCAGTACTTGCTGCTCTGTTATGAGACGTACGCAGGGATGATCTGCTATTTCTTGTGGAGGAATATCCAGTCGTCCACAAGGGATAGCCGGGCATGTTGGACAACGGTGTGTAGATGCTACCACTATGTGTCGCTCGCGTTTTCCCCAGGGGCCAAAGATGCGCGGGTCGGTTGGTCCGAACAGTTGCACGGTGGGTGTACCCTGTGACACCGCCAGGTGAAGCGGCCCGCTATCAACGCTTAAAACGAGCAGCGCTCTTGCTTGCAATGCAGCCAGTTGGCCTATAGTAGCGTCGGTCACCAATACAGCAGGTGATTGCATGCTACTGGCAATCTCCTCCAACATCGGGCGTTCATTTTTGCTGCCCGTAAGCATAATACGAACTGGTGTAGCTAATGTCAATGATTTTGTGAGTGCATCCGCGCAGAATGCCCATCCCTCGGTGCGCCAGAGTTTGACTTCCGCTCCGCTGCCAGGGTGAATCACTATGAGGGGAGCGCGGTTTTCGAGGACGGGGGCAAGCCCTGCCCCTACTATATAGGGGGTTTCGACGTTTTCATTGTGGAGACGGGCGGATGCCCATTGTTGTTCGTCCGTTGTGGGGGTGAAGTGAAGGGGATAGCGTTCTGGTGTATATGGTTCGTCAAGGGGTGGGTAGCCAATTGATTGCAATGTAGCGCTGGCAAGGCGCAGGTTGGAGATAGCGGCGTTTTCAGGCGATTGAAATGGCAAAGCGTGAGTAAGGAACGGTTTGCCAGGTTCAAGAGCGTAACCTATGCGGCGCGGGATGCGTGCCAGGTACAGAAGGGCTGCTCCCCACCAGAAGTCGGGGCGTAAATTGATGGCTACATCGAAATGTCCACGCTGTAGTTGTTTCGCAGTGTTGAACAGCACGATATAGGGAGCCAGGGCTTTTTGTGCTGCACGCTGGAAACCGGGGAATGGGCAGGTCAATATGCGGTCGATATCGGTATGACGCGCGATAACTTCGCTTGACCAGGGTCCAACCATCATAGTGATGTGAGAATTGGGTGCATGTTGTTTGATGGCGTGTAAGACAGGCGTTGTCATTAGCAAGTCACCGAGGTGATCTGGGCGTACCAGCAGAATGCGCGGTGTATCCGCAAATGTTGTATTTGCCGATCGTACGCCGGAAGCGCCAAAAATTCGTATTACCACTAGTATGAGCTTACGAAGAAAATGTTTCAATTTGCCTTTTCCTTTAGGCGACAGATTTAGAAATGCCACGATTTGAAGTTCAAAGACGTTTTACCCAGATCTCTGGTTCTCTTTCAAGGGAGAGAGGAAACACAGCCCCGTGAGGGGAAGATCAGCAGCGGAACCTGGCGCCCCTTGCGGGCGCCAGGTTTCGCTGCTGATCTTTTTGACTGTAAAGGACACATCGCTGCACCGGGTAACGTGCTCCTCGCTCGGTTATGGTTATCCTGGCTTGTTCAGCCCAATACACAGGCAAGGTCCTACGCTTTTTTCTCAGAACTGAGAATGGTGTTGATGGTCGTTCCGCAGACTGAGCACTGACCTTTGAGTGCTGGTTTACCATTTTTCATTGTGACTCTCTGCGGGTCCTTCATCTCTCTCTTTGTTTTGCATTTGACACAGTAATATTGATCGGCCATGGTGAATTTGTCTCCTTACATTTGCTCTAAGACTCTAAAAAACACTTACAATCCCATCTTTGGGATGTATTGCACGCGACAGGTACACTTCATATCCCTGTGTTTGCAGTTGTTCCCGCACCTTTTGAGCCCAGCTAAGATCAGGAAACGGCGCGAATAATGTCGGTCCGGTACCTGAAAGTCGCACAAACGGAACGCCGGCCTGCAGCAGGTCTGTTCTCGAATGGGCTACTTCTGGATAGGTTTCCAGCACGCTTCGCTCAAAGCAATTATGCAGGTCTTCTAACTCTGGTATCTGTCCTGCAGTTAATGCCATACCAACTGCTCGACTATGGATACCATCAGAATAGTCACTAGCTGGCAGGTTACGAAAAACTGATGCTGTTGATACACTGATTGCCGGTTTAAGTAAGAGTAACCAGCGCATTGTACTGGGCCAGTTGGAGGAAAGAGTAGTCACTCTTTCGCCCCGTCCCTCGCAGAGTGCGAGACCTCCGGTCAGGAAAAATGGAACATCTGAACCCAATGAACTCGCCATGTCAAGCAGGTCAGATGGGGATAATTGTAGTTGCCACCACTGCTGCAATGCAAGCAGAACAGCAGCGGCGTTACTACTTCCCCCTCCTAATCCGGCCGCCATCGGGATACGTTTGTACAACTCGATCAAAACTCCTTGCCTGATTGCAAGACGTTGGCGTACCAGGTGCGCAGCACGTGCAGCCAGGTTGTCGTCATTGCTGAGTTCGGGCTTTGTACATACAAGCCGCACCCGATTATCCTCTGTAGCAGAGAGACAGATGGTATCGTAGAGATCAACGGTCTGCATCACCGTCGCCAGGTCATGATATCCATCAGCACGGTGTCCCAGTACATCGAGTGTTAGATTGATCTTTGCATACGCTCGAACAAAGCAAACGTCGCCCGAAGTTTGTGCTCGTTGTGCGTGACTCATGGGTGCATTGTGCATAGAAATGAGATACTTGTCAAGCATGGGGGATGAATAGCCCATAATTACTCCGTACCTCTGAACCTGTAGGGCATATTATGTTTTTAGGCTTCCCGCCGCAGGCAGAGAATGAGAAAGGAATTGATTGGGGTCACCAGAGACCCAGCAGGGAGCCAAGCCCGCTGCGCCCCCAAACAATTAACCCCAGGACTATTGAGATGCGAGGACCGGCTCTGACGACACAGCTTCATCCAACGTGCCTGGTGTTCGGCGGCTTCTGAGACGGAACAGTAAGGCACAGGCATAGAATACGATCACCGGTATAAGGAGCAGGCGATAACCATACAACATGCTGAAGTACTCCATTCCGCCTCCAACCATGATGCCGAGCAGGTTTGAGGCGAAGGCAATATCCGCCGTTTCACTATCGCGAAACGAATTCGTGAAGATAATGTTGGCCAGAAACACCGGCGTGAAAGCTAGTACGCTTGCTAGCATATACCTGAGGATGGGATTGCTCAGCAGCAGTGTATCGGGCGGCAAAAGTATATTCAAAAGCAGTATCCCGAAGAGCAACAGGTAAAACACGCTAATTCGCTTGAACTTAAAGCGTCTGTTTACCACGATCGCCAGCAGCACACCGCTCAGGATAGCGAAAAAGACCAGCGAGTTCACCAGCCAGGTACTGCCGAACAGAAGGGAGAAAGTAGTCAGGCTTTTGACTTCAAGCAGCATAAAGGCCATGCCCAGGAAGAACATATGCCAGTCAAAGCGGCGCAGCGTCTTGCGAGGAGCAAACGTCACCGTGCCAATCAGCGCATAGAAAGCAACCATAGCGAGGCCGAGGATGTAAATGGTCGGGAAACTCCGATCTTGCAGGTAGAGGAACGGCCAGTCATCGGTTGCCGGGGTAGCTGCGGTCAAGGGAAAGTAGCCCTGGCCAATAACGCTCAGTTGTCTAGAATTCGCAGGCACAGACTGCTCATGATAGGTGCCAAACTCACCCTGCGGCAGCGTTGCCAGGCGCGGTCCCGCTATAATCGCTGCAGCGCGTCCCGAGCTGCCATAGGTCGTCACCAGCGGCTGCTGGTGGAAGACATTGCCCACCATGTTGGACAGTTTCTGAATCAGCCAGTCTTGTCTGTAGAAGTTGTACAGCACAACGAGGCCGTTACTGGTCAGGCGCGTCCGAGCCGTCGCGAGTGCGTCCTGCGTGAGCAGGAAACTTTCAAGACGCAAACTGGTGTTGCTCGAGGTGAGCGTCAGTGAGTCGGGCAAAGCGAAAATAATCAGATCATAGTGATCGGTGGTATTCTGCAAGAAACTGCGGCCATCATTGATGACAATATGAACGCGCGGATTGCTGTAGGGCTTATCTGGGTGGAGCTTTGCGCCAAGCTGATAGATCGTGGGATCAATCTCGACCGCCGTAATCGAATCGACACCATATGCCAGGGCGATCGCGGTGTCAGATCCGGTCCCGGCTCCAAGAATCAGCGCGTGATGGAACGACCCGCTGCCGAATATGTGGTATACCTCCTTGTAGAACGGCTCCTTGTTCTGCCAGGAAGTCATCTCCTGATGACCGGTACCGTTTACATCGACAAAATAGCTATTGTGAGGGGACGGGTGGAGTATGATTTTATAGTATGGTGACCAGTAAGCGCCGACCTGGAGCCGACCAACCTCGATGAGAGTGGCAGCCAGGACGACTGCTACTAATAGCACCGTTCGTTTCGCGCTGAGCAGCAGCAGAAGGGCGCACAGGACGGAGAACCAGACAAGGGGAGGCAGAGTGAAGTAGGAGATCGCTGAGAAGGCGGCGATGCCGGCCAGGCTGCCGATGATATCATAGGTGTACGCGGTCAGTGGATTTAACTGAGAGAACAACTTGCCAAAGGAACGAGATAGGGGAATGAAGCAGAGCGTCACCATTCCGAAAATGACTGGCAACACCAGAAAGTTTTCTGTCTGGGCGCTCTGCTCGGAAATCCCGTAGTAGAGAACCTGCGTTGAGCTGATGACAAGCTGGAACTTCGTCTTCGCGATGATAAAGACCAGCAGGGCCACCAGTACCGGGAACGGGGGAAACCAGAAACGCTCGCGGCGCGCTGAAAGCATACCGAGGCCAATGCCCAGGAAAGAAGCCATCAGGAGAAAGTTGTTAAAATAACTCAGGTAGCGGACGTAGGATGGAATCCAGCGAATGCAAAACAATTCGAAGAAGAGCAATGTGAAGGAAATAAAGAAAGTACGCGCTCGCTTATCTGCGATAAAAGGATGCTCAGGTGTAAACCAATCCAGGAAACGAAACAAAGCTACGGTTAATTGTTTCAGTCGTTCAACAAACGAAGCGTAGCGCGTTGCTAACTGGAAATCTTTCATGATATGTCCTTTCTGTTTGATGTTTACCAGCCGCCAGCTATTCACACCCCGAAATACGCTCCCGTCCATTCCCAACAATGCAGTTGGCGAGTTCTTCATACAAGGCTAATCCTAATAGTTCGATGTTAACACGCCTTTAGTATCTAATAAGCGTCAAGCCAAATCATTTGCGTAAGGCCTGTACTTCTTGACTTTGTTGAGAGAGTAGTTTGGCTAATTGGTGACGTGAAGAAATCAATATCGCTGATTTAGAGCGTAGGCGTAGTGCGCACAGGGGCAAAATCCATATCCAGAGACCACAGAGATAATTCCATAGGAATCCTGGAAGTAGAGGGATAAACGTATGCAATGCTCCCCAGGTAAAGAAACAGTATTGACTGAGCATACTTAAGGCGAGAATGCGTGTAGCCAGGGGTAATTGTAAGAAGTAAAAAGGCCATTGATCACGTTTGCTGGTAGCTTCAATGAGAGCAAAAAGACCAAAAAACGTGACAAGATACCAGGGATAGAACCAGGGAGAACCAATGGCACAATAAAGTAACCAGACTAAAGCCATCCAACGAATGAATTTTGGAATGGTATTGATATGATCTGGATCACGTATGGCTTGCCAGCAGAGTATAGCATAGATAAGGACGAAGATTACAATACTCAAGGTGTGAGTTATCCGTTCAGAGAGCGTGGGCATAGCTGAAGAAAGAGAATAGGCATTCCCTTGCACAATACTCATAGAGAGACGACTGATAAAAGTAGCCATACTATTCATATCTCGTGTAGCTGCCGGGTTGATCAGAAATACACTGAGCGTAGTTTTGCCTTGCCAGTAGGGGATATAGAGCATAACGATAATACTCACATAGGTTGCTACTGTAGCGAGAACATGAGAAATTTTCCAGGGTCGCTGCATGTAGAGAAAGAGCAGTAGACCGGGAACCAACAGTACAATGTTCATTTTAACACAGGTAGCAACTGCAAACATAGCAGCAGCGAGCAGGTATGAATAGATGTTCAGTGGGGCTCTACGAACCAGGAACCAGATGGCAAGCAAGATGAGGAACAGGAGTGTTGCGTCGACATGGGCATTGACAACTGCTTCAAAAAGCAGGAGCGGATTCCACGCAAAAGCCAGGGTCGCCCGCATACGTTGCTGCGGTGACATGAATGCCATTAAGCGCTGTAGATGACCACTTATAGACCAGATGAGTAGCGTAGAACACAGATGCATGGAGAGTCCGAATAGGCGTAATACCAGTACCATGCGCAAGGGGCCGGAAGAGCCTGAAAAACCTAAGAGCCATTGGAAGAAACAGGTAATGCTTGCCCAGGCAGGGCCATATGCTGAAGGTTGTTTAGCCCAGTAGATATAGGAGATGATGGGATCAGTGCGTATCGCTACTGGCCATGTAGTTAACGGATTCAGATGATAGATCACACCAATGCGAGCATACGCAATATATGAAAATATATCCGACGATGTGACTACGGGAATAAATAGACATAGTACGCCCAAAAACAACGTAGAGGTGAAAAGGAAGCGGCGACTAATTAATTGAGGCAGGTAGTGCAAGGCCAATAGAAAGACCAGAAATAGAAGCAGGAACGAGCTCAGGAGATAAGCTGTTTCCTTCCAGCTAGTTATAATTGTTGGTGTTGCAGAGCGCATGTTGGGTACAAGGAGTGTGATTGCTTGACCGGGAAACAAGATGTGGGTGGGTAAAAGAAAGACGGAACTAGTGTGTGAGAGCAGTGCATCAAAAGACCTTATCCCTTGCAAAGGTAGTATTGCATCTACAAGTAAAAAAGCAGCTCCCATCAGTAAAAGAAGGACAAAAGGGAGGAAACGAGTAGTGTCACGTGCTGGTATTTGAATAGCTCGTTGCTCTCTATGTGATTGTTGGATCATAGATTCTACTTTCTAAAAGGAAAAAGCTGAACCAAATAGATGTTATGCGGAACATTCGAGTCATCGTAAGGCGGGACAGGAGCGGAAATAGCGTGGTGATCCTGGCGGTCGCCTTTGAATCCAGAATGTGTCGAGGAGCGAACCCCATTGCGTCTCCGGTCTCTGGTGGAGCGTAATTGCCACCAGTTAAAGAGATACGCCAGTGTGAGGAAGGCAAGAAGTGTATTACGCGCCGTCACGCTCTCGATAAAACCCGGCTTGTATAGCACCGGCACCCTAAGCGGGCTTGTATAGATATATGGGAAGATATAGGTGGTAAGCAGCGAGATAGGGACCCAGACAATGAGCCAGGAGCGATTATAGGCCCCGCTATAGGCCAGCAGGGGAATCAGCCACATGAGGTATTGTGGGCTGAATACTTTGCCTGTTACGATGAAGACCAGCAAAATCGCAATGAACGTCTTGGTAATATCCAGCTTGCCGCGCCACTGCACGAAGAGGGCGTAGAGATAGCCAGCCACAAACAGCACCTCTAAGAAAAACTCCACTTGCCTCTCCAACCTGCTGACTACATTATACGAGCCAAAGGAAAAGTCATTCTGGACCGGGTAACCGAAATGGGCTCCCAGGAAGAGGATTGGACTGCCCGTGGACTCGATCTGCACCGGGCGATTGGCGAAGTAGCTCAACTGGTTCAACACAGCGCCCTGGAAATTCAGCAACGCGAAGAAGCCGGTGACAACGAACAGTAAAGCAAAAAAGATGAAGGTGTTTTTCCAGCGCCAGCGACGGATGCCACGTAACGTTTGCCAGAGTTCTCCTGGTAATGATGCTAGATTGAGCGGTTGCTGCGGCGTATAGAAGCACCGCGCATCCTGTTGTTCCGCGATGAAAAGGGCAGGCAGGAAGAGCAGTGGGTAGATTTTTAGCAGGAAAGCAAAAGCCAGCGTAATATAGGCATAAGTCCAGCGCTTGCGCTCGGCAGCGATGACACAGATCAGCGTGAGCGCAGCTGGCACCAGGTCAAAGCGACCCACCGCTATTGCCCATGCGCCAATTAGCATGTATATGGCAAAGGCCAGCCCTGCGCCTCGTGGCGCGTAGCGCAGTAGCAGCCAGTAAATAAAAACAATTGTCAGGGCTATCAGGATTGCGAACACTATTGTATAGTAGTGCAGAGGCGCGAAGAGGGCAAGCGAAAAAAGGACAAGCGAGAGCGGTGGATATTCAAGCGGTAGCGCGTGGAATGGCGGCAGTGACAACGTTACGGCGGGCAAAAAATTGCAGTGTGCTACGGGAGGGTATAAATTGACCCCGCCACCTCCGCGCCAGAAGGTGAGCGCATAGCAGGCGTAATGGGCCACGGCGGCATGCACCTGAAAATATTCCCAGGACGCCCCCAGAAATAGCAAGATGACTGACACAATGATAGGGAGATAGGCCATGATGCCCTGACGCGCAAGCAATCTATCCCAGAGTGTGATGCCTGCTTTCTTCGCTTCTCCTGATGGTTGTTTATCTGTCATTTCTTGCTGCATCATACCATACTTTATCGCGCTGCACGCATGTGCACACGCCTGCTCCTTCACTTCTTTTATTGTACTTGCCTTTGCAGAGGGGACAAGAATACCATCCGGTGTACCGTCTGGGTTAGTATTTCTACTGATATATAAAACGCACATCTTTTAAGAAAGTCTCTCTCTTAGTCCTTTGTTAATAGGACTTAATTACTGTATATTGAGCAGGTGTTCTTATCTGTGCTATTCTGTATGCTATACTCTGGTTCATACAGGTGAGTACATCTACATCCCTTTTTTCCTGTATTACTCTTCATCTATCTTGGGGTAGGATTCATGGATATTACAATCGCTTATTTTCACTCATTGCTTCATCCAGATGTTGTAAAACGAGATTTTGATCAGATTCGTGCAGCAGGGGCAGGAAGTATTGTCTATGCACTACATGAACAAGAAGAACAACGCTGGGCTCGAGATTTGGAACGTGGCTTGAGCCTGGCGCAGGATGTGGGATTGAAGGTACACTTGAGTCTTGGGCGTTATGGGAATCTCTTTGCCGGGCCTTCACTTGTGCCGAGTTGGTTTACATTTCGCCACCCGCAATCGCGAGTGATGGATCGTCATGGTCGGCATCAAGAAATCTCTTGTTTTAATCACCAATCGTTTCGTCACTGGCTTTTTAAGGAAATTGAGCGCTACCTGACGAAATACCCTATTAATGGAATACTGATTGATGAGCCGCGTAGTATGGATGTAACCTGTTTCTGTTCAGTGTGCCGGGCGCTTTGCCCCGACGTGACAGACCTGGAGCGTTTCCGGAGACGCTCGATGATCGATTTCCTTGGTGAGATATGTGCCTGTGTCAAAGGAGTTGATGAGCATATAAAAACGACAGTCGTCTTACTTCCGCAAGATATTTCACAGGTTGAGGACCTGGCGCAACTTCCACACCTGGATACTATTGGCTGCCACCTTTTCTGGAATTTGCTCAAGGAGGAAGTTACAGCGGTAGAAAAGTGGGGTCGTAGTGTTGTCGAGACAACTCGTATGTACAACAAAAGAAGTCAGCTCTGGTTACAAAACTTCAACCTTGATGAAAACAGCGAAAAAGAACTTGAACTGGCTTTTTGCCAGTTGCTCACTGTCGAGCCTGATGGTCTCGGTTGCTATTACTACTGGCGAAATAATGAAAATCCAACGCACGTTTGGGAGACGACGCGTGGGTTATTGAGACGCATACCACGTCGCCAGTTACACTGGCAAGTGGCAATACCTGACCTGAAAGGAGTAAATCAACCCATATGAGTACTGAATCCTCTGTGCTGCTACCACCAGAAGGTCAGCGTATTCTCGTGATTATGGCACACCCGGATGATGCTGAGTTTATATGCGGAGGTACTATAGCCCGACTTGTTGCCGAGGGCCGTGACGTTCACTATGCGCTTGTGACAAGGGGTAATCGGGGTAGCCACGAATCTGGTATGACGATGGAGCGACTGGGGAAGATTAGAGAAGATGAACAAAGGCATGCCGCTGAAGTGTTGGGAGTGCGTGAGGTAACGTTTCTTGGTTATAACGATGGTGAGGTAGAGGTTAATCTGGGGTTGCGCAGGGAGTTGGTATATGCAATACGACGAGTGCAACCCGACGTGCTCTTCACCTTTGATCCCTGGAGACCATATGAGATTCATCCAGACCATCGCAATGTAGGCTTGTGCGCACTAGATGCGGTTGCTTCAGCGCGGATGCCCATGTATTATCCTGAGCAACTGACAGCCGCGATTACAGAGCACCGGCTGAAACAGGTCTATTTTTTCTCTACCAGTCAGCCGAATCATTGGATTGATGTCAGTGATTTTATGGATAAAAAGCTAGAGTCGTTACATTGCCATATAAGTCAGATGGGCAGTCATGAAATTGACGAATTTGTGCGCCAACGTGCTCGCCTGATAGGGATTGAGCATGGCTATACCTTTGGGGAATCTTTTCATCATATGGTGTTGAGATAAAGAGAATAACGAAAGCAAGGCCTGAGAACGCATGTATGCTCAGGCCTTGCTTTCGTTAATTGAATGCCTAAATCTTGTTAGTCAGGCCGGTTAAAGTATCCTTTTCTTCCTGGTATACCTTCTCAAGCAGTTCTCTCAATGCCTGGATTTCTTTTTTTGTTGTGGCACCTGTTCCACTGGCGGTCAGAATCAAGGCCTGTACACCCAGAGTCAGGAGGGTATAAGCGTCGGCTTCATTTAGATCGCTTTGTACGTTCAGAAGCGCTGGGTAGCGTACAGCTTCGCGAACCGCACGGTAGTGCAATACATCTTCAATAGACATCGTGCTGACATCCTTAGACAACGAGAAGTCCAGACGTACCGCCGAGATGTTGTCAAAAGCAGTCAGGTTGCGAATGAAGATCGGGTACATATCCCCCGAGTGCATCGGCACAGAGACGGCCAGTTCGAGGTCCTTGATTTGGAGGGCGAGTAGACGCGCCGGGGCCTCCAAAGGCAGCAAAACATAATTGACGCCCAGCTCTTTAAGATGCTCAAAACTTTCGCGTTCGAGTTTCTCCCAGCCCCCTCTAATGTTTACTCCACATACGACTTTTTCACCATTTGTTTGAGCGGCATCTATAGCCTCTTTGAGCGATTCAAGCGCTGAAGCATCACTACCGTCCCAGGTAAAGAGAAGTCCGTCAGCGCCTGATTTAATTGCCGATTCGGCATCTCCGGCGTCAATAGTAGGAAATTCGACAACGAGTGCTGCAGCCCGTGGTTTGGTTAGCGGCTTATTTTTACCTACAAAACCAATGCCGCCGCTGCTTTGGGCGCGGCGTGCCTGTGTGAACATGTCATGCAATTTAGCCATATTAAATTGTTTCTCCTTATTGTTTCACTGAATATCTTGAGAGAGAGGCAAAGTCTGCTTCTACACTCAATACTATTCAGAGTGTTGTGCGAGGCATGATGGTAAGGGTATCCCCTACGGGTACCATATTGAGTGTATTATAGCACTTTTTGGAACATAGCAGGGATGTGCCCAGCACCGTCATTCCTATTTTGCTTGCTCTCTACTGTTGCATCGATTATAATGGCGTGGTCACCGACATCCATGTATCCCATCAGGGAACTGGAGACCTTAAGATAGGCGGTATTGTCCTATGTTGCAAGAAGTAATTGATGAGTATATTGCCTCACTCTCAGTGAAAGAGCAGGGGCACGAAGGAACAAATCAGAATACGGTAGTGGCCTATCGGAATGATTTGTATCAGGTCTGCGTCTATCTCAAACGGCAGCAGATAGAAAACTGGCAGCAGGTCACACACGAACACATTGCGGGTTATCTGCTGGAAATGCGAGATGGCCAGGCATATCGTCCAGCAACTATAGCACGGAAACTGGCGGCGCTGAAGACTTTTTTCCGCTATTTGCAAAGCACAGGAATGATTACATCTGATCCTATTGAGAAGCTGGATGCTCCACGCATCCAGAGAGAATTGCCTCATGTTTTGAACCAGGAACAAATTAACAATTTGTTCCGCCGGGTAGATGTTGAAACACCAGCAGGGAAGCGCGATCTTGCCATGTTGCATATGCTCTATGCGACAGGGATGCGTGTCAGTGAGCTTATATCATTGAATCTAAGTGATTTTGATGCAGAGCGCGCGACGATCGTTTGTCCGGGGCGCAATGGTCGAAGCAGGCACGAGCGTGTGTTGCCACTCTCCGCCACAGCAGTGGAGGCAACGAAAGGGTACCTTAAGTCTGCCAGACCTGGAATGATAACACGTCATCCTGAGGAGCAGACGTTGTTTCTGAACCATCATGGTGAGCGCTTGACACGTCAGGGTTTCTGGCTGATTATCAAAGGTTATGCGCGACAGGCAGGTATCACCGAAATAACACCGCACATGTTGCGACACTCTTTTGCTATTTTGATGCTGCAAGGGGGCATGGAGCTACGTTCAGTACAGGAGTTGTTGGGCCATGCCCATATTTCTACCACGCAGGTCTATAGTCAGCTTGCTCGTGAGAGCGTGACCACGGGGGTGTAACTCTGATATCGAAAGTGAGCATATAGACATGACCTTGTATGACCAGGTAATCGAAGCTACGGCGGCTGTTCAATCTCGTTCTAATTTGAAACCGGATGTCGGTGTGATTCTAGGTTCGGGATTGGGTGACCTGGCTGTTGAGGTTCAAGATGCCACGGCCATTCCTTACGAGGAGATCCCCCACTTTCTGCGTTCGACCGTCTTAGGCCACGCCGGTCGACTGCTAATAGGCAAGCTGGAAAGTGTACCAGTTGTGGTAATGCAAGGACGCTTCCACTTCTACGAAGGCTATACAATGCAAGCGCTGACGCTCCCGGTGCGTGTCATGCGCATGCTCGGTGCGCATACATTGATTGTCACTAACGCTGCTGGAGGTATCAATGCGGCATATCGTCCTGGCGACTTTATGCTGATTCGCGATCATATCAATTTCCTGGGCCTTGCAGGCTTGAATCCACTGATTGGGCCAAATGATGAACGGCTAGGGGAACGCTTTCCGGCCCTGGCTAAGGCTTACGATGCCGAACTACGAGCACTGGCACGTACGGTAGCCGCTAAATGGCCAGAGCTTACATTGCACGAGGGTGTGTATGCTCAGGTGGCCGGGCCGAGCTATGAGACTGGCGCGGAACTGAAGTTTCTGCATACGGCTGGAGCTGATGCTGTTGGTATGTCTACAGCGCCTGAAGTAGTTGTGGCGCGCCACATGGGTATGTGCGTGCTTGGGATCAGCCTGATTACGAATACGGCGACAGGGGATGATACCGAAGAGGTTAACCATGCTGAGGTGTTGACTGCGGCTGACGCTGCCCGACCGAAGTTTGCGGCGCTGGTGAGAGGGATTTTAGGAGGAATAGGTGGCTAACCCGTCTTTTTGATAACGACGTGAACCCAACTCCAATTGAAGCTTTTTCCTTTCCAATCAGCGAGCACAACAAGATTGTATGTTCCAGGATTAACTGATTGCGAGATTGTATAGTTCCAGGTTGTCTTGCCGGTTGGAGCGCAAGGTTGAATCTGTTGTGATGGAGCAATAAAATTGAACGCGTCTACAACCTCTTTAGGAAATGGCTGTTGTACAGTATCAATGGTTCTCAGTATAGCATAATTATCTACTCGTAAGATCGAATTTACATCTCCTTCTTTGGTCAACCAGAGTTTGCATGTAACATCTGATACTTGAATGGGATTATTATTTTTATTTAGTATTAGAGTAGAAAAAGTATAGTTAGTACTACCATTTGCAATCTGAAAGGTCGAATAATCACCTAGATTTATCACAGGTAGATCGAGATTGACATGTTCTCTAGTTGTCGTTGGAATAGCAGGATGAGTTACTTGCGTAATCGGCGTTATCCTTGAACCTGTATTGTGTGTTGTCCCTGTTCTTGTTTTTACTTTAGAATGGACGAAAGCCCCTACTGTAAAACCGCTGATCAATCCTGAGAAAGCGAAGAGAAGAATAGCGACAACGGCGATTTTACGTGTTTGCTGGTTCAGGTTGTTTGGATGTTGGCTCGATAGTGTTTGCATGCTTTGTATATTTCTCTTATCCTTGTGACTGTTCTGTTCTTTCGTCTTCTGTTTTGACATGATAGCATATCAGAGTATTATCTCTGTCTAAATGAACGTATGATAGCCATATTTGGCCCTATCTTATAGTAGTGTCAGGTGATGAAGGACTTTATCAGCAGACTTAGTTTAAAAGCACTATACATGATGAATCTCTGTCTCCCTGCTAATGAAAAGAGCTTGCTAAAACAGTACATTTGCAGGATACGTTCTTGTTCATAATGGGGTATACTTAACAGGTAATTCAAGTTGAATATACGAAAGGAACGAATCTATGAGTGAAAATACTGTACCGAATGTCGATAGCATCGAAGCCCTGTTTGTTCAGAGCGCCCACGGGCTGACGACGAGCAATGGCTCCGTGACATTCCACGGGCTGGCACACGCGACCCTGTTCTTTGCTGACCGACCCCAACGGGTCGTTGGCCATCTGACTTCCAGGAAGTTTGTCGATCAGTGGGGTGACGGCGAGAATAGCTTCGCCGAGGATCCACCGAACGCGGTTGTTTCCTTCCTGGAGGATGGGGATGCTGTCCCTGAAGAGGTGACGATGACCATTCGCGATCCGCAGCTTACAGGCGATACCCTCACCTATCAGGTGGATATTCTTGATGGGACACTCCCGGCCAAGGCAGGACCGTGCTCGCTGTTCATCGATCCGGTCGGCAGACCGTTGTCGCCCATGTCTGTCGCGGGCGTACGCCGTCGTCAGCGCCGTCGTTAATAAGCATGATGTGACCTGAGAAACAGAAGGGATCCCGCATAGGTAGAACATCCATGTTCCACCTATGCGGGATCCCTTCTGTTTCATCTCCCCCCATCGACCATCAAATCGATGACGACCGTAATGGCAAGTATCAAAACGTCATCGGCCACAGCAACAATATCCACGCCGTAGGTATCGGCAACCCGGAACCACTTCTTCGAGACCTCGGCTACCCGCTTGCGTCCCTCGTGTATCTCATATTCATGATCCACGATATTGCCTTGCACTTCCAGGTTGTGGGCACCAGCGACATGCACGTCGAAGCGCTGGCGCAGTGGCGTGATCAGCGTTTTCTTGACCGTGGCGAGCACATTTCCCTTGCGGTAAATACTATAGGTATCTTTGATATGCATGACTTTTTCCTGGATGGCGGCCAGTTCATTGCCCTGCGTGTCTTGAAAGCCCAGGTGCTCTCGTAAGCGGAATGCCTTGCTATCGACAAAGAAGACGCGCCTTCCCAAAGCATTCTCAATCCAGTAATCCTCGCCGAACGAGACCAGCTTTTGTCGCATGCGATAGCAATGATTCCGCTCTCCATCTTGCTGACTCAGTGGTACCGGTTCTCCTGGTTGCTCTGGTTCTCCTCCCTGGCGCCTTCGTACCATGTCATGCTCTCAATCTACACGTGATCAGCTGTTATCCCAGGATCTTCTGTTTGGCGGCCTCAAACTCGGCATCGGTCAGCACTCCCGATTCATGCAACTGTCCGAGCTGCTTCAACTGAGTAATGTCGTCATCAGTCAAGCCGCCAGATGGCGCTGCTGCGGCTGCCTGCGGTGGCGGTGGAGCCGGCTGTTGATACACCGGTGGCGGTGGCGGTGGCTGCTGTTGTGCTGCTTGCTGATCCTGCACGTCAGCGATCTGCGCATTCTGCTGGGCATCCGTCTGTTGTTGTTCCGCCGATTTTGTGGCCGAGTGATGGCCAGCGGCATAGGCTACGCCGCCTACTGCAGCGGTTCTTAAGAGTCGTCTTCTCCTTAACATAGGTCTGCTCCTTGCAGGGCGACCGCAAGGGTCGCCCCTACTAAACTAGAACATTTATATACTACTCAGTAGCTTTGGCTGCTGATTTTTCCTGCTCTGCACCCTGCTGGGCCGCCTCGAGGTCTTTCTCAAGCTCTTGCAGCACATCAGGAGCCACAAACCCTCCAGCTACGGCCACGCCACCTGCATTCTTGATCGCTTCCTTCAAGCCGATGGCCCAGGTATGCTCGAACAGGAGCAGGCCGGCTGTACTATTATTGGGCAAATTGGCTGCGACCTGCTCGGTATCTTCTGGAGCGAGCAGGCCCATGAGATCACCGGCCAGAGGACCAAGCTCTGTGGCTTCCTCACCACTCAGATCACTCAATTCCAGCGCCGTGACGTTGCCCTGATCATCTTTTTTAATAACGAACAGATCGACCACGCGGATGATGCCTTTCTCTCGCGCAGCGCGTAGTTCCGCCAGAATCTGGCCCGTGAATCGATTGCCCTCAAATCCGACAACTAAGTATTCTAGTGGACCCAGGGTCATATTTTTTCTCCTTTCCTCTTCTTCAAAAGAAAATATGCTCAGTAGCGGCTCACCGGAGCCACAACCAGGTACATGTTTTTAGCTCACTAAGGCGCAACTGTCCCTTGGAACCTACTTTATTAGACTACTATTAACAGTATAGTACCTGGAGGATGAAAAGACATGCTTAAAACACACTATTTTTCCCGCATGGCAACACAGTTGAGTAACTCAAAGTGATCATCCTTTATAGGGTATTTTCACTATACAGATTTCTGCACTACCAACATAAACCATACTCGATGTGCTAAAATGCAATGTAATGAGGATTGCTTGTGTACCATTCTATCTTCAACACTACGAGCCATGCCAGGATGACTCCAAAAACTATACCCTTTCTATACCCTTTGGGGAATTGTTTTCTCAACCGTAATCGACTACAGTGATTCTTATCTATTCTTAAGGAAGGTGATGTACAAGTTTTTTTTATGAAATGATCAGCCGATCCACCTGGTAGTTTTAAGTCAGTTCAAAACTTTGAGATGAAAGCAACAAAAGGGAGTCAAGCGCATGATGGAACGAGTAGAACAACGAATGGGGAATTATCGCCTGCTCCAGCTTCTTGGCAAAGGCGCTTTTGCCGATGTGTACCTGGGCGAGCACCTGTATCTGAATTCCCCGGTCACCATCAAAGTCTTGCGCGCACGGCTGGACTCGCCCACGCTGAAAGACTTTCTCACCGAGGCACGTCACATCAGCCACCTGGTACACCCGCACATCATTCGCGTGTTCGACTTCGGTCTGGAAGCTGAAGCGCCTTTTCTGGTGATGGACTATGCACCCTATGGTAATCTGCGCCAGTTATATCCTCCTGGGACGGTCGTGCCCCTGCCCACCATCGTCTCCTCTGTCATGGCTCTTGCTTCTGCCTTACAGTGTGCCCATGATCAACACCTGGTGCATCGCGATCTGAAACCGGAGAACGTACTGCTGGGGTCGAAACACGAAGTGCTGCTGAGCGATTTTGGCCTGGCCTTGCTGACCTCTGATGGAGCGTCATTACAGGTCAAAGAACGCTTCGGCACCCTGTCCTACATGGCTCCTGAGCTGATCCTCGGCCAGCCTGTTCCTGCCAGTGATCAATATGCGCTGGCGGTGATGGTCTACGAGTGGCTCTGTGGCCATCTCCCCTTCGAAGGCTTGACTGCTTACATTTCTAACCAGCACCTGTATGCCGTCCCTCCATCGCTCTGCGAAAAGCATGCTGAAATTCCTCGTGCGGTGGAGCAGGTGGTCTTCAAAGCTCTGTCCAAGGAACCAGCACAACGCTTTGTAGATGTGCTGAGCTTTGCTATGGCTTTGGAAGAAGCCAGCTCTGCTTTCTCGCCACCATACGTGCTGCCTGCCTTACGCGTAGCAACTCCCTCCGAAGCGAGTTCATCCCTGCAAGACCTGCAGGGGCGCTACCAAAGTATCCCCCTGCCACTCACCCCACTGATTGGGCGCGAGCGGGAGCTCCAAGCAGTACGGGATTTGCTCCTGCGTCCCGAAGTACGAATGGTGACGCTGACAGGCACCGGGGGCATCGGTAAGACCCACCTGGCCTTGACACTGGGGAACGAAGTACAAGAGACATTTGCCGAGGGGGCCTGTTTTGTTTCCTTGTCTACGATCTACGATTCCGAGCTGGTCATACCGGCCATTACACAGGCGCTTGGACTGCAAGAGAGGGAGGATCGCAGTCCGCTTGAACTCCTCAAAAGCTTCCTGCGCGACAAACAACTCTTAGTAGTGCTCGATAACTTCGAGCAGGTTCTCCCGTCAGCGCCACTGCTCTCTGAGTTGCTCTCGTCTTGTCCTCAGCTCAAGATACTGGTGACCAGTCGTGCTCTCTTGCATGTATGGGGTGAATATGTATTCATAGTACCACCACTTGAGGTACCCGATATGCAGTACTTACCAGAGCGCAAAGCCCTGTCCCAGATCGCATCTGTAGCGCTCTTTGTGCAACGCGCAAAAGCCATGCTGCCCGAATTCCAGCTCACTGATGGGAACGCACGAGACGTTGCCGGGATCTGCTCCCGGCTGGAGGGCGTGCCGCTGGCACTTGAATTGACTGCAACAAGCTCTAATGTATTATCTCCCCATGCATTACTCTCTCATCTTGAACATCCTCTAGAGGTGTTGACGGGAGGGAGACGAGATGCACCTCCACGGCATAAGACGCTGCGCAACGCGCTCAGTTGGAATGATGATATGCTCTCTGCGGATGAACAAACGCTCTTTCGCAGGCTCGCGGTCTTCGTTGGAGGATTCTCATTGCAGGCTGCAGAGGCCATTGCGACAGCTCATGGAGGTATGAGAATCTCCGTTCTGGACGGTGTGACAGCCCTCATCGATAAAAGCATGCTGCAAAAGCCCGCACATGGGAGGGATGAACCACGTCTGTATCTCTTGGAGCTGCTCCGCGAGTATGGGTTGGAACGCCTGGCTGAATGCGGGGAACTGGAACAAACACGGGATGCGCATGCTGCTTACTATATAGCACTTGCCGAAGCAGTCGAGCTTCATACAAATCAAATCGTCTGGCAAGAACTGCTGGAGCATGAGGTGAAAAATCTGCGGACAGCAGTGGAGTGGCTGCTGGAGAGCGGCCAGTTAGAGAAAGCTTTGCGCATAGTAGCGGCGCTGGAGCAAGCATCGAAGGTATCTCAAGAGAGCAATGAGCTCAACTCAACTGAGTCGAGAGTAAGAGTACTCAGCGTAGTTAACTATGATGTATTCAACCAGAACGACATTGAGCTTCCAGATGTTCTCTTTGAAGAAAGCGATCGACGAAGTCGACAACTTCACGGCCAGCAAGAAGGCATAGTCACTTTGAGCCGCATTGACAACATTACTCATAAACACCGGGATCGGGCTATGAGGACTATAGAACCAATTTCTACTCCTACTTATGAAGAATTAACGGCACGCGAAATTGAAGTGTTGCGCCTGCTTGCTATGGGACTAAGCAACAAACAGATTGCCGAACGACTTGTTCTCAGCCCGCATACAGTGAGTGGTCATATCCAATCGATCTTCGGCAAATTAGCCCTCAATTCGCGCAGTGCAGCCACTCGCTATGCTCTTGAACATCAACTCGCGTAATCCCCCTGCTAAACTGATGCATTTCGAGACCAAAATGGATCTGTAGTGAAAGTCCAGCGTGGGCCGATAAATCGGCGATGGTCGCGATAAATCGGCCCCTACGATACACGAACGCGCCTGCCAGGCGCGTTCGTGTATCGTAGGGGCGTACCCTTGCGGTCGTCCTGGGTGGGGATGCACTTGGACCCCAAAGGCACGTTTACCGCGCTGTGCCAAAGGCTTCCCTTACGCCAGGGAGCATGATATAAATCAGGACGAGGGCGTTGAAGATGAAGGACACAGATACATCCTGCCAGGTGGATTTACCGAGTAACGCCACGAAGTCAACTGTAAGTTCGAAGATGGTGATGAACACCAGGAAGATCCAGGCTGATGGATCAACTCGCCAGAGCATCCGCACCAGCCAGATGTACACCCAGAACAGCAACCCATACATCAGGGCATACCAGAAGCTAATGTAAGTCCGGACTGCAACATTTTGGCCGATAACGATTGGAAATAACCCCAGGAACTGGAGCGAGTGGATGGCTGACAGGATAGCAGCGATACCAGCCAGGATGGCGAGAATGGTGACACCAAAGGGACGTTCTCTCATGTGTTGATTCCTTTCAATTTGCATGATAGCCAAAACAATATCAGTGTGGAGCGTCTCACTTTATTACCGAACGTCTCTACAAGCATTTTCAAAGACGGCAACAAGAAACTGCGCCACTGCTCTCATTTTATATGCATGAGACTAAAAATACAAGATGTGAATACACTATTTTTGGCATACGTTCAGTACAAGCAGGAAAATAGAAAAATCAGCTTGTCTAGTGTATTTACACTATGCTATTAATTTGTGATGATTTACGATGCTATGAATACCACTCTCTAGAAATTCTCTTGCTCTGATTGCGCATAAAAAACAGTACATTTTAAGGATGTGTTCTTGGATCAGGACAAGTATGCTAAAATGAGATGCATTCTACTCATTCCGTCAAGCACGACGAGCATGCCGGTATATTTATCCAGGTATCATAAATGAGTGCTGTCCCACTTGCTGCAAAAGGCATATGGCCAAAGCTTCGTGATAAAGAGGATTGAACATTGTTAGGAGGATGTAACCGATGTCAGACCAGTCCAAAGATACCACGATCTCTCACACCGACCCGCCCGCTAAGAGTACAGTGGACGAGCAGGCGAAGGTGGCGATCTCGACAAGTGGCGAACCGGAGACGCCGATCAAGACCAGTTATTACCTGCTGTTGCTCTACGCGGCTTTGTTCGGTGCCCTGTTCTCGCTGCTCACAGCGGGGTACATCACGCTCTACAACTGGGGTGTCAACTTCTTCAAGCAGCCGAGCAGCTTGTTCAAAATCGGCGGCATTTCATTCTGGCCGCTGATCCTGCTAACCATAGCCGGCGTGCTGATTGGCCTCGCGATCAAGTTCTTTGGACAGCACGCGGGATTGGGAGTGGCTCAGGGCCAATACGCGAAGACAGGTCGCGTCACCCCCCGCTATGTGCCCAGCATCCTGCTCGAGGCATTTATAGCGCTGTGGAGTGGCGCTGCTGTTGGCCCTGAGGGCGCGCTTGTGTTTCTGACCGGCGGGGTTGGAACCTTCATCGCCGATCGACTCAGGATCGAGAAAGACGACATCCCCTTGCTCGTCTACAGTGCCATCGCCGGTGCCTTCGGTGGCTTCTTCGGGTCACCGATCGTTGGGGCGATCGGCGCCTATGAGTACATGTTCATCAAGGAGCTCGATTTCTATCGCCACGTGATCCCCGGGCTCGTCGCCGCTGCCGTTGGCTATAGCGTCTATTTCGCACTTTTACACACGCAGTTTTTAGGAATCTTCAGCTTCCCGAACTATGCCTCTCCCCACATCTATGACCTGGGGTCGGCGGTGTTGGTCGGGATCATCGCCGGGATCATCGGGATCCTGTTCAAAGTGATCTTCGGCGTGATGCACCTCGTCTTCGCCCAACTGAAGTCACGTCCGGTCATCCGTGCCATTGTGGGCGGCGTGGTCATCGGCCTGATCGGCTCGTTCCTGCCGCTCACGCTCTACTCTGGCCAGGCTCAGGTGACACAAATCATCCATAACCCGGCTGCCTACAGCGTGGGTTTTCTGCTGCTGTTGGTAGTCGTCAAGGCCTTACTCACCAGCACGTCGTTTGCCTCGGGTTTCGATGGTGGTCCCATCTTCCCGTTACTCTTCATGGGCGGCACGCTGGGCCTGGCGATCTCACAGGTCTTGACGTTCATTCCACAGGGTGTGGGAGTGACTGCGGGTATGGCAGGTGTCGCATGTGCTATCCTGCCCCTTCCCTTAACGGTGACCCTCCTGCTCGGGCTGCTGGGGGGGCAACCCGACCTGTTGCCGGTGATTGCCATCGGGGCCGTTACAGGTTTCCTGGTATCGAAGGCGCTCACACCCCTGCTGCCGAAACGCCGTGCAGAGTCGGCCGGCAGTGGTGAAGGCGGGACACCCGCAGCCGAGGCTGCGGCCGGTACTGGTGAAGCCGGTACGACCTGAGGCGGAACAACTGGACCATCGTCGGCCTCATTTGAATTATCCCGAAAAATCACATGATGCGCTTATTGTACCGGGCGGCCGAGAGGGCATTGATTCCAACCTATTCGTCCAGAAGCCCTGCA
>Ga0207684_10000975_pt1 | contig 32051 bp, 27 predicted proteins | sample KBSK5501metaG_FD_184342 | JGI IMG/M metagenome (GOLD analysis project Ga0207684, IMG submission 184342) | Corn, switchgrass and miscanthus rhizosphere microbial communities from Kellogg Biological Station, Michigan, USA - KBS K5-50-1 metaG... | ecosystem: Host-associated > Plants > Roots >... | reverse complement strand
GAGCAGATAGGGGGGCGTTTCGCGGTTGAGCGGTGCTCGGCAAAGGAATCGGGGAAGGTATCCGTAGTCTCAGGTCGGCGATGAAAGAGCACGAGGATGGCTTCGACAAAACCACCGTCACCGATCACGACGTCCGCCCGCGATGACTGTCAATCTTTGCGGCGGAATCTGATGTAGATACCGATTTGTTTCGCTCCGGTCAATCAGACTCGTGAATAAGATTACTTCAAAGTACACTTGCTGAGGCAGATCAGTACGATTCGGTTTCCTGACTGAAAAGAAGAAACGCTCTTGTCCCCTCCGAATTGCCGGACTAACGTGTAGTGAAATACCTGACAGGACTCTTCACTCGATCGCGCGCGCCGTTTCCTTCCATCGAATCGACCGTGTAGTAATAAGTGGTCCGGGGTTGAAGGCCATCTACACGCACGCGGAATACCGTGTAGGGATGGTTACGATTCAACCGGATGTGGGATTTCGCGATCTCGTTTAGGTTCTTCGGGTCCGTGCCGTAGGTCACTACGCCGAAATGCTCGTCGGTACCTCCCGGGTTATTGCTAGTCCACCGGATAATGGCCGAATTGCTGTTCGCCAATTCGAGTGCTGGTCCTTTGGTGATGTGAAGATGAGCGGCCTTGGTCGCGGGAGGCAGTTCCGCAGTGGCCGTGTAGGGATTCGTCTGAGCCGCCATCGAAGTTGAGCACAGCATCATAGCCGCAGCCGTAACCACGACTCTCACAAGAAAGCCATTCATGTGCAGAACCTCCAAACCGATTCGTTTGTTGGCCAAATACCGGTGGAAGGCGCATGGAGTGTACTCCATGCGCCTTCGTATCCCTCCCTTAGAGTTATCGTGCACCGGCTCCTGCTCGTAACTCTTCTGCTGAAAGGAGCGTGCTGTTCCCTTGCGTGGAAGCGTTGCCACCGGTCATACAAGTTCCGGTGTAGGTATTGATATCTGGGTAAGGTGTGGTGAACCCATCGGTGAGTGTTTTCATGAATGTGACGATCTGGTTCTCCTCGGTATCCGTCAATCCGAGATTACCGACCGTCATATCTTGATTTTGCGGGACCTCAGCTGCAGGCCAGCAGTTTACTTTCTCAACTGTTCCTGCCGGGCAGTGTCCGCTTTCCACCTCAAAACGAAACACATCCCGCGTGTTGTAGAAGTGAACCATTTGCTTCAGGCTCTTGATGTACCCATTGTGGAAGAACTCTTTCTGGAAGTAAGGTCCCGGAGCATCCGTGCCGCCTGTGCACTGGGGCGGTACCATGGCCACATCGCGGACGGTCATGGTCTCCATCTGACCGTCGGTGGTTGGCGCAAACTGGGTCCAACTTGAATTCGGGTTGGGAGCGGAGCCGAAACCGCCCCTGAGGAAAGTTCCCAATCCGAAATCGGTGTATGTAAACCCCCCCGGATTGGGCGTAAACCCGAAGGAATCCGGCGTGCTCTCATAAAGAAGAGCGACACGAGGATTCTTCGGCAGCCCGAGATTGGCCGAGCCGAAGCAAGTGAAGACTGGAGTTGTGTCGGCGGCCACGCCCGTGTCCACCGCGCCCAAAGCGGTTGGAGCTGGGGCGGTTGACCTTCCGTCCAAATGGCAGGAGTTACAGTTTCCCTTGCCACGGAACAGGTTGTAGCCGGCGCTCTCAGCTGCTGTAAGCGTGTACTTGCCTGCGAGGAAAGCGTCGAATTTCGAGGTGAAGGGACTGAGCGACAAGCCGTGCTCGTAAGCGCTAAGCGACTGCGCCCAGTGAAGGTAAACGTTATTTGACTTGGTGCGGTCGTCAGGGCTTAGCGCAACTGGCGTGGCGCTCCCGCCGAATACCGCAGCCCCTCCCGGGGTTGCGCAGATGGATGCAGTGTTGGATGGGAAGCTGATGGCGAACGAGCCCTTGCCCCATACTTCTTCAAAGAGGGGCCGGTACGCAGCCAGGGAGAGCTTGTAGGTGATGCAAGCAGTATCAGGATTACCCATTTCGAGAGGATCGACTGGCGGAAACTGTGACTGCTCACCAGCGGGACTCCTTGTCAAATATCCGGTCGCACGCGAATCCCAGAAATTTCCGCCAAAGAAAAGGCCCTGGGTCGCGTTGTATTGCAGCGGAGGGAAGTAGCTGGAATACGTGTATCTCTGTGCCGTCCGCTTGCCCGCCCGAAAGGGAAGCGACCCGGGATACGCGATCATCGTCAGATTCACCGACGGGATCGGTCCACTAAAGGCGGCATACGGCATGTGGCAAGAAGAGCACGCCCTGTTCTTGTTGGGCGAAATGTTCTTGTCGAAATTCATAAGCTTGCCGAGTATTTCGACCGAGGCGACTCCGGTGCCCTGAAGTATGGGCGGGTTACCCATCAAAACCGGAGGCTTTAAAGCGTGCCACTGTCCAATCGCTTCACTTTCGATGAAATCCACTTCGCGTAGCACCCTGGCGAGCTCTGAATTCAAGTCGGGCGGCAGAATCCCAGGGGGATATGGGTTGTAAATTGACGGTGAAGGAGCGGATGCATCCTGGGCCGACACCTTGCGTCCGGCCAATGACATACATAGCGCCATTGTACAGAGCACAACGACCGATATTATCGGCAACGTTCGACGATTCATAGGTTACCCCCTTTCGCGGGTTGTCGTTCGGGGTGAACACGATGGGCAGCGCAATCAATAATGCAGAACGAATTTAGGTACTGGGCCGCCACCCATTGGTCACACATTGCTGGGGCTGGCCGAGGGACGAACCCAGCAATATTGGCTGCGAGGATGGACGAGTCTCCTTCGCTATCCGGAGAGGAATCCATCCGAGGTTGAGGAAGATTCTCACAGCTTGTTAAACACGCTGCCGACACCGCCTTCTAGGTGCTCGGTGTCGTGCTTCCTTCTTCGCGTTTTCAGCCTCTCAGTTCAGCAAAGAGAAGCCGGGGCTTTGTTGGTAAGAGTGGTAGTCACTCATCCCGGAGCAAATGAGCAGGGGCGATTAGTGAGCCACGTCTGACTTAGGAGCTACGGGGTAGGGACATGGCACAAAGTGCTCATTGAAGAGTGTTTCTTCGGCGGGCACTTTGTCAACCGGAATGCGTTAGCGCCTCTTGCTATTTGTTAGCAGATGCTGCTATGCCGCTCGCCGCTGCCCCTTGCGGTAAGAAGCGGGTGACACCCCGAAGTGAGTTTTAAACGCGCGCACGAAGCTGGAGCAGTGACGGTAGCCCGCTAAGTATGCGATCCCCTTAATTGGCATGTCGGTCGATACCAACATCACAGCCGCTACTTGCAGCCGACAATCCAAGCGGTAATTCTTCACATTGATGCCGATTTCATCTTTAAACAGATGACTCAGTCTGGATACGCTGATCTGGCAACGATGTGCAAGTTCTGGGAGCGTGCGGGATGGGTCTTGATTCAGAACCTCAACCACTTTTTGAATTCGATAATCCTTTTGACGGGGCCCGGTAACCATACTCTGAGCCTTCCCAACTCGTTGGCTCGATCGGATCGCACTGTATGATGTTTCGCAGAATCACTCCTGGATTAAAACGGCCGATCACGGAGTGGTATTAGCAATGCTCCGGGACCACGTGTGTTAGTCAGATAGCATAGGCCCCATTGTGTGCATTTTGGCATGCCCTTTGAAAGCGTTAATGGACAACTTGGATTTGTTACAAAAACGGAACAAGAGGCACAACCGGATGATTCTGCATTCTGTCAAAGAACTGAGATGCTCCACCGCTATTGCAGGTTACGAGTTTTTGTTATGCCGTCGTGCAAGATTACGTGCTCAGCCTCAAGTCCCTTTGTGAAGCAGGCAAATGGACTCCAAACCCCGATGATGCGGACATAGGCTAGGAAGATGCAGAGCAGCGCAGGAGACGCAAATGGGCGTACATTTCCTGCAACGCCGCTGGCATCGGATTACTCCAAGGAGAAGAGCATTTGGACACGTCAATCTTCATCGTTTGAGGCGGAAGGGGACAACATATGCAGAATCAGAAGTCCGCGGTGCAACGAAACCAGGCACCCGCTAAAGAGTCTGGCGAATTCCTGATCGGAAACGAGCTTCGTGTTACGCGCCTTGGATTCGGCGCGATGCGAATCACGGGAAATGGAGTTTGGGGCGAACCCGCAGATCGGGCTGAGGCCGTCCGGGTTTTGCGGCGCTCTGTGGAATTGGGAATTAATTTCATCGACACCGCGGACTCCTATGGTCCGGGCGTGAGTGAAGAAATCATAGCTGAGGCGCTGCATCCCTATCCGGCAGACTTGGTGATCGCCACCAAGGGAGGCTATGAACGCCCAGGTCCCAACCAATGGGTTGAAAATGGAAGGCCGGAACACCTGACATCCGCCTGCGAAGGCAGCCTGCGGCGGTTGCGCCTGGATCGGATTGATCTTTATCAGTTGCATCGAATCGATCCGAAGGTGCCGGCTGAAGATCAGCTCGGCACTCTGAAGGATTTGCAAACGCAAGGAAAAATCAAACACATCGGTTTATCGGAAGTGAGCGTGCGACAGATTCAGCATGCGCGAACAATTGTTCCGATTGTCAGCGTTCAGAATCGTTTCAGCGTGGCCGACCGCGGATCGGAAGATGTTCTGGAGTATTGCGAAAAAGAGAAAATGGGTTTTATTCCGTGGTTCCCATTGGCGGCCGGCCGTGTTTCCGGCCCTGAGAGCGCTATCAGTCGTATAGCAGCGCGATGGAGAGCTTCGCCATCACAGGTGGCTTTGGCATGGCTGCTAGCTCGATCCCCAGTGATGTTGCCGATCCCAGGAACTTCCAAGGTCGAACATCTCGAAGAAAATGTGGCGGCAGTGGAATTAAAGATTGACGCAAACAAAATGCTCGACCTAGACCGTATGGCGCGTGCCAGCTAGGAAAGAGCCGCGATGCCCTAAGGAGATAAGTATGCAAATAGGCATGATCGGTCTCGGAAGGATGGGGGCCAACATGGTGCGCCGACTCATCCGCAAGGGTCACAGTTGCGTGGTTTTCAACAGGTCGCCACATGCGGTGAACGAACTCGTCAAGGAGAAGGCGATCGGCGCCACCTCGCTCGCAGACGTTGTGAAGAAACTTGAGAGACCACGAGTGATCTGGCTAATGGTGCCGGCGGCGGTTGTCGATGATACCATCGCCGATCTTTCACCTCATCTCGAGGCGGGGGACATTCTCATTGACGGGGGCAACTCGTATTACGTCGATGATCTCCGGCGTGCAAAGCAACTCGCTCCCCAACAGATCCACTACGTCGATGTGGGAACCAGCGGAGGGGTTTGGGGTCTGGAACGAGGTTACTGCATGATGATTGGGGGCGAGACCGAGGTCATCGAGCGGCTCGATCCGATTTTCTCTGCCCTCGCTCCTGGAATAGGCGATGTTCCGCGCACCGCCGGACGGGACAAGATCGACGGTACCGCCGAACAAGGCTACCTCCACTGCGGCCCAAATGGCGCCGGTCATTTCGTCAAGATGGTCCACAACGGAATGGAATACGGAATTATGGCGGCATACGCGGAGGGTCTCTCTATTCTGCGTAGCGCTAACGTCGGCAAACAAGCAAACGGCGCAGCCGATGCGGAAACTACGCCATTGCGCGACCCCGAGCACTATCAGTACGACCTCAATCTGCGAGACATCGCCGAGGTTTGGCGTCGTGGAAGTGTGATCGCGTCGTGGCTGCTGGATCTGACAGCCGGCGCCCTCCTTCAGGACCCGAATCTTTCGAAGTTTGCCGGCCGCGTCTCCGATTCTGGCGAAGGGCGCTGGACAATTAAAGCTGCGATCGACGAAGCAGTACCAGCCCCAGTTCTCACCACCGCGCTTTACGAGCGATTCAGTTCTCGGGGCGACGCTGACTTCGCCAACAAGCTCTTATCCGCGATGCGGTATCAATTTGGTGGACACCTAGAGAAGACCGACGGCGAATCCAAAGTAGCTTGAGGGGGGACAGTGCATTGTCGCGTTCTCCGAATTCTTTGACGGAACGATCGTAGAACGTCTTGCGTTTTGGCCGACGCTTTGGCGAACATCGGCGCTGGTCACAGAATGGTTACAATAAAATGGCCATCGTGACGGATTAAGCTGTTGATTGAAAGGTCTTTCGTGGCTGAAGAATTCCGCGCCGCATCTGAAGTGTCCGCCGCCCCGATTGAGACCGGACCAGCCAGCTCAGTAACCTCATCGACAGTAGGACGATCACTGATCTGCCGTTGCTGACGCGCAATGCTTATGAACTCGTCTTGCTGTCGCTGGGTTTTCGGTCAACGGTTGGTGGATGGCGATAGCGGAGTGGGCGCGTACTCTCCTGGGTTTGGCGCGCTCAGCGGTTCCCACTACTCGCCGGTGCTCGAGCCGCCGCTGAAAGAGCGCGTGTGATTGTATCACATCGATCATGCGTCCAACACGGCCACTACAAGGCGCTCGATGCCTGGAGCGTGCCAGGAGGAGACGCCTTGTATCTCTCCGAGGAATGGTATCGCATATACGGCTTTGATCCAAAAGAAGGCCTGTCGGTTTGGAAAGACCGGGTGCAGCGCATGCATCCGGAGGATCGAGCCAAAGTGCGAGAGACAAAAGATCGAGCAATCAGTGACAAGTCGGACTACGAAGTGGATCACCGAATCCTTCTTCCGGACGGCACCGTCAAATACAGCCACACTGTCGGCCATCCTGTTTTGAACACATCCGGCGATGTGGAGCAATTCGTGTGTACCATGATGGACGTCACGGAGCGTACGCAGGCGGAGGCGCTGCGTGACGGAGAGAGCCGTATTTTGGAGATGATAGCCCGCGATGCTCCGCTGGAGAAAACACTGGAGAAGCTGGTACAGGTTGTGGAAGCCCAATTTGCCGGCTTGCTTTGCTCTGTTCTGCTCCTTGATGAGGACGGGCAGCACGTGCGGCACGGCGCAGCCCACATCACATATGCGCTAACTTAAGCGTGACAGGCTTGAAGTCGACACTGCCGGCTGAGATGGTCCCGAACTCGATTGCCGCGTCCTATTGGATGCTTAATGGACGTTCGTTTCTCCGAGATCGCGAGCGATTGTTGGTAACCGCATGAACATGAGAATCGCGACTAATTCAATCCAGGAAAACAGGGCGAGGCTGTTCCGCAATCCAAATGACCTCTGAGAAAGCCAGCCGACAGCAAGAGGAGAAATGAATCCGGCCATGTAAATAGCCATATTCACGAGGACGACGAATGCCGCCATCAGCGAGGGCGTCATCGACGGCAAGGACATAATGTATGTGTTCAAGACGGGAAGCCAGCCGGAGAGTCCAAATCCTGCGACGAGCAGCCCAACCTTGGTCGTCGCACCTTCGCCGAAGAAAAGGGCGATGCTGCCTAGGAGGACCATCGCGCAGCTTGTCCACAGTAGATGCTTCCGCCATGTAGCCCGAGTCGCTAACCCACCAAAGACAATTACCCCTGCTACGCCGCTAAACGGAACTAGTGAAGCCAGGCGGCTGGCCTCTGATAACGAGATCCCCCGCCTGGTTTCCAGAAACAGGGGTATGAACGAAAAGTCCATGTTGTAAACCCATGAGATCGCAAAGGTGCCTAGTACGAGGGTGCAAACGACCGGCATAGTGAGCGCTTTCCGGAGAGAGCTCGGAGTCTTGGCAGTGGCGCCGGCCGCTGATGTCTCTCCCGCAGAGACAGCCTCTTGGCGATTTCGTCCGATGACCAGCCAAATAAGCGCCGTGGCGAGGATGCTGAACCCATAAGTGCCAAGCGCTAGCCTCCACGAGCGATTGACCCAGCGAAATAGACCGACAGTGACAAGCATTCCTGATCCGATTCCCAAGAAAGTAACTGCAGCAAAAATCGTATTAATGTACGGTTGTTCGCGCTTGGAAAACCAGGCCACGATTAATGCACCCATCACGGGATAACAGATACCGATACCACTTCCCTGAAGAACCCTGCTGAATAAAACAAGTGCCAGGCTGTGCACAACCAGCATAATCGCAGCGCCTATTCCCAACAGTGCAACTCCAGAAAGCAGACTCAGTTTTAGCCCTGCGCGGTCGACGAGCACGCTTCCCAACACCTGGCAAATCATGATGGCAATGTTTAGAGCCGAGATGATCAGCCCGAACTCCGTTCGGGTCAGCCGCAGGTCTGAGATGATGGGGCTGGCGACAGCTGCAGGAGCAAACGTTACTAACATTATCTGGAACTGCGCCAGAACAATGATTGCAAGCACCATCCAGCGCGAGGCGGAGAGTTTTTCAGTCGTACTGACGGTGGTAGCTTCCATTGGTTAAGGAACAAAGAGCCAACCGCAAAGTTCCTTAATAATCCCAGGAAGTTTGCGGCATCAAGCTGCTCCTTTGCATTTCGGCTGTCTTGGCTTGAGTCGGCAAAGAGAAATGAAACGTTGCGCCCCGTCCCGTATTAGCGCTCGCCCACAGACGGCCGCTATGTGACTCGACGATAGTCCGACTGATAGAGAGCCCCATACCGGTGCCCTGCGACTTCGTGGTGAAGAATGCCTCGAAAATGCGGTCGGGATTCTCCGGGAGCCCGATCCCGGAATCACTTATGGAAACAATCAATTGACCATCTTCGTTTGACTTCGAAGTGACCGTCAGTTCACCGCCCGTATCTTTCATCGCTTCGATGCCGTTCAGCATGAGGTTCATCAGCACCTGCTGGAGTTGCACCCGATCGGCCATGACTTTGGGCAAACCTTGGGTAAGTTCGCCACGAATCGGGATAGAGTATCGATTCGCTTCATCCTGCAGAAGAACCATCATCTCTCGAACAATTTCGTTTAGGTCGACCAACTCCCGTTGTGGCGTATCTCGCCTGTAGAGTGAGCGAACGCGGTCGATGATCTCGGCCGCCCGCGTTGTAACTTTGACGACTCTTGATGCAGCCTCGCACGCTTCAGCAATATCAGGCTGATCGCGCTGGAGCCACCGAGCGCAGGTCCTGGCATTCGTCACGGCGGCGGCAATTGGCTGCTTGATCTCGTGGGCCAGTGATGCCGCCAATTCTCCGACGGTGATTACCCGGCTCATATAGGCCAAGTCGGCCTGGGCCTGACGCAGTCTCTCGCGCTCTTCCTCGGCGCGCTTGCGCTCCGTTAGGTCGAGCACGAATGCCAAGGTCTCGCTGCCGGCGTCCCCAATCACGGTGGCAGCGACCAGCACGGGCACGCGGCTGCCGTCGCTGCGGAAGTACTCCTTTTCGTACATTGCGCAGGTGCCGGTCGTTCTCAGCTGCGCCACCGCCCTTTCGGTGACCGCATGCCATTCGGGAGGCGTGAGATCCGTCCATCGCAGTCGTCCCGAGGTGACGTCTTCACGCCTGTATTGGACCATCTGAAGAAAGGCGTCATTGGCCTCGACAATCGGCCCTTCAAGATTCGAAATCAACACCCCGACAATATTGGCATCCACCAGGCGCCTGATCTTGGCTTCGCGTTCCTGCAGGTCACGATACAAGCGACTATTTTCGAGCGAAATCGCCGCCGCTGAGACGAGCACGTTTAACAGCGCAATTCTCGCGGGCGTAAACACATTGGCCGCCAGATTGTTTTCGAGATAGAGCACGGCGATCAGCTGGCCTTGCTTTACGAGTGGGAGGCACAATACAGACCGCGCGTGCGCACGCCGAATGTACTCGTCATTGGAGAACGAACCTCGAGCCGAAGCATCGTCCAGCATGACGCTCTCCTGTGTACGCGCGGCATATTGAATGACGGCTTCTGGCAGTTCAGCGCTGGAGATGGGCGCGTCACGGAGCTCGAGTGTGACTGAACTGCCTCCGGTAGTGGCTTCTGCCTGGATCCGCAGCTCCGCACCTCGTGGCAGGATGAGCAGTCCGCGTTCCGCGCCAGCGTGCTCGATGGCGGTGCGGAGCAACGTGTCAATGAGGTTTTCCAGCACGATTTCACCGGACACCGCCTGCGAGATCTTGAGGACTGTTGCAAGATCCAAGTGTTCGATGGGCGCGCCGATCGTGCGGCGCGCGTCGGTCTCCGGCTCTTCCTTGCGGAGGTGCGGATAGAGCTCGTCAAGTTGCCGCACTTTGCCTTCCGCTCCCCAGCTCAGGTAGCACTGGCGGGCGTTTCGCAGGTACAGCTGTGCAATCTGCTCGAAACCGCGCGCCCCGTAGAATCGCCCGGCCAGTTCATTGGCGACCGCCACGTTCTGGACAAAGCCGTTTGCTTGGGCCGAGCGGATGGCCTTCTCGTAAAGGTGTTCGGCATCAAGTATGCGACCCTCGATGCGAGCGATCTCTGCGCTGACCAGCGCGGCGCGGTTTGCGAAATTCTCCGGGCAATTCACCGCCCAGACCTCGAGCTGTCGGTGGTGAGCGGCCAGCGCATCCAGATGCTGCTGCCGCTCTTCAGGTAGCGCGGAGTCATAGAATGCCGCATGGGAAAGCGCACCGTAAAAGTAATGCTCCGCGGTTTCCAGAGCTGTCTGCCATGCCCCAACCAGCTTTTGCGCCCTGGATGAGGCCTCGATAGCCGACGCATAATCGCCAGCCAGGAAGCGCGCCTGCAGCTTGCGGATCCAATAGGCGGACTCGGCGGGCGCCAACTGAGGATTACGGGCCAGACGGCGCTCCAAGCGCTGCTCGTCAAACTGCTTATCGTCAAATGATCCGAATTTCGCCGTCAACCCGCGGAGTGTCCGCACCAGCCCAAGCTGTATGTTGACAAGGTCAATGGCATACCCGAAGCGTATCTTCTGCGCAAACGCGAGGCTGCGCTCGATTTCGACCTGTACCTCGACGAGCGGATCGCCCGCCGCGAGAAGGTTCGTGTCTAGATTGGAACAGGCGAACGCTGCAAACGTAAGGTCGCCCATCTGGTTTGCGGCCTCGAATGCCCGACGAAGCAGATCGCGACTAGCTTTTAGATGTCTCGCCCAGGGGAGAACTTGAACTCCAAAGTTGTTATAGGTCCTGGCCTGAAAACGCTTCAGTCCGCGTTTTTCGACAAGATCATAGCCAAGCTGGCCGAAGCGAAAACCGGCATGGTAGTCACCGAAGCATGCGCCGGCCACCGCGCCAAGCCATTCAAAATGGGGGCATGAGCCGTCGCTGAAGCCGTGCTCTAGGCTCAGATTGATCGCTCGGCAGACCACCAAGGAATGCAGGGTGAAATCCGTAAAGAATGCAGCCGGCCCAAGTTTGGTTAGCACATCAAGTGTCGCAAGGGACGCCGGATCACTCATCAAGGGCAGGTCGACCAACTCCTCGATCGTGCGGCCGCCGATTTGCGACCAGATCCGCTCGTATTCACCGCGTGATTCCTCTTCCGTCGGGTGCGGCGACCAATCAACGCCCAGATGCCGGAGATAGTCGAGACCGACGGCGACGGCGCGGTTGCTCTGATCCAGAGTCATGTACAGATCCGCACGCAGGCACGCGACCATGGCTCGCTCCACCGTCGTTGCGAAGGAGCTTGACAGCGCAGCGAGGCGTTGCTCCGCTTCCGCAAGTGCGCCGGTCAGAAATTCGCATTCCGCCCGGTGCAACTCCAACGCAAAGGTGAGCGCGTGCCGGCGCTCCCGCGAGTCTTCCGTTAGCAGCGCCGCGCCGGCGACGAGATAAGTGAGCGCCGAGGAATAAGCCGCAGACGCCTCCGCACGCTTACCCGCGATCAGGTTAAGTTCGGCCAATTGCTCGCCCTCATCGCGTGCGGTGATCAGTGGCGCGCCACGGTTGAGCTGATTGACAATCTCGAAGATTGCCTCCTCCCTCTTCTCCGGGGGGGTGTGCGCCACGAGCAATCTTCCGATCCGGAGATGGGCCCCTGCGCGCTGGTGTGCCGGGATCAATGAATAGGCGGCTTCCTGGACACGGTCATGGACAAAACGGTAAGCGCCCTCCAGACGCACAATCAGCTCCAGACGGACCGCCTCCCACAGATCCGAGTGGATCTGCTCCACCGAGGTCCCGTGAATGAAAGAAAGTATCGCGATTTCCGCGATGTTGCCGAGGCAGGCAAGCTGCTGTAAGGCAGTCTGGGTCTCAACTGGAAGACGGGTCAGCTTCCCGACCATCAGGTCCACCACATTGTCGGTGTAACCCTTGGTGTGAATGCGCTTGAGATCCCAGGACCATCGCGAAGCGTGATGATCGAAGGTGAGTAAACCCTCTTCGGCGAGGGCAGTGATGAAATGAAGTGCGAAAAACGGATTGCCACCCGACTTCTCATGCACCAGTTCCGCAAGGGTCGCAGCGCGCTCCGGTTCGCAGCGAAGCGCATCCGAAATCAACTGCGTGAGGTGTTCCCTGGCTAGTGGCGCAAGCGTGATCTCCTCTATCCTCGCGCCAGCGTTCTTGATGGCCTCAAGCTTGCGCGCCAGCGGATGCGTGGCATCGACCTCGTTGTCCCGATAAGCACCGATCACCATCAGGTACCGCAGATCCGATCGAGTCAAGAGATTCTCCAGCAAGTCGAGCGTCGCGGTGCTGAGCCATTGCAGGTCGTCGAGGAACAGGGCGAGCGGGTGCTCCGGCCGGGCGAATACGCTGATAAACCGCGTGAACACCAGTTGGAAACGCCTTTGCGCGTCCTGGGGCTCAAGATCAGGGACGGGGGGCTGTTCTCCAATGATGAGTTTCAATTCAGGGACGAGATCCACCATCAGCAGTCCGTTCGGCCCTAACGCCTCACGAAGCGCCTCGCGCCAGATGTTCAACTCGGCCTCGCTCTTGCCGAGAAGAGTCCGGATGAGGCTCTGAAAGGCTTGCGCGAGCATGAAATAGGGAATGTCACGCTTGTACTGATCGACCTTGCCGGACGCGAACAGGCCGCGCGGCGGAACGAGCATCTTATGGAGCTCATTGACGACGGCGGACTTGCCAATACCTGAATATCCGGAGACCAGCACCAACTCCGGAGTGCCACTCTTGACGACGCGGTCGAAGGAGGCGAGCAGGGTCCCGACCTCGCGCTGTCGTCCGTAAAGTTTCTCAGGAATCAGTAGCCGGTCTGGCGTGTCATGTTCGCCCAGCGGGAATTCGCGGATGTGGCGCTCGGAGTCCCATTCAGCAAGGCAGCGGCGAAGATCGCTCTCCAGGCCGGCCGCGGTCTGATAGCGTTCCTCAGGAGTCTTGGCGAGCAGTTTCGTAATGATTCCTGATACGGAGCACGGAACATCTTTTCGCCGCTCGGCAGGCGGCGACGGCTGTTTGGCTATGTGGCAATGTACCCACTCCATCGGATCGGATGCCGTGAAGGGCAGAGTGCCGGTCAGCATTTCGTACAGCGTGACCCCGAGGGCGTAGAGATCACTGCGTGAATCGATCGAACGATTCATCCTCCCGGTCTGTTCCGGTGCCATGTACGCCAGCGTTCCCGCGATGAATTCGGGAGGTTCCGCCGACTGGCGCTCGCGCGGCAATCGAGAGGCGATAACAAAGCCCATCAGCCAGACCTGGCCGGTGCTGGGCTCGATCATCACATTGGCCGGTTTGAGGTCCTTGTGGATGAGGCCCCGACCGTGCAGCTGCCTGACTGCAGCAGAAAGACCGATCGCAACGCGCAGGAACTGTCCCATCTCCATCGGCGTTCCGACCAGTTGATCGAGCGGCTTGCCCCCGGGATCCTCGAGGACAAGCACGGTTCGCCCCTCGTGTTGCGTGAGCTCAACTGGCGGGATCGCCCATGCCGGATCCAGCTCGGCCCGCAAGGAGTGCTCGTGTTCCAACATCCGGACACTCTCTGGTCGGGGATGCTCAGATCTCGACATCAGAAGGAGAACAGAGGGCGGATGCGGGCTCGTTGCCGTTCGGGTTCGGCCCCTGCAAAGCACGAACTCCCCGTGCCTGTGAAGCGTATCGAGAGTGTAGTCCGAGAGATCCATCCCGGGATCCTTCGATTTAGCAGCCGCTTCGAGTAGCTGTCAATGCCGATCACCACTACGATGCCCCGTATTGTTACGGGTTGCGAACCAGTGAGAGCGCAGCGGCCAACGACGGCAACTCAGAACACCAGTTTGAGCGCGTATGACAACATACTCCATTTCCCGTCCGGCGTTCCAGCCACCGACGGGCACGCAGTTGCGCTTGCATCGCTCTTACGAAAGGCGAGGTCTGCACACCCAACAAATGTGCACCTCTGCAGATCCACAGCAGCACCTCTCGAGCTCCATCGAGATTCAGATGCCCTCACAAGCGCGTATCTGTTAGCAGTAGACAGGCACGTATTTTGTCTTTTGTCTTGACAACGCCACCTCCAGGCGCAGATATCAAGCAGATATCAAAAGGGCCCCAGCCATGAGAGAGAAAATAGTAATCTCGCTCTTTGTCAGCACAGTGGTGTTTGCAGGCCTCGTGGGGGTTCAGTCGGCATTGGGCCAGACTGCCGCGACAGCAACTGTGTCAGGAGTTGTTTCGGATGCAAGCGGGGCAGTTGTGCCCGGAGCAAAAATAGTACTGCTAGACAAAGCGACCGGTTTGGCGCGGTCTCAAGAGACCAGTTCCACTGGACAATACATCTTTGCAAACGTCCTGCCTGGGAGTGACATGATCACTATCACCATGGAGCGCTTTGTTCAAGCTGAGGTGCAGCTCTCTGTGGAAATTGCCAAGTCGTACAACATCAACGTCACCTTGAAAGTGGGAGGGCCGAAGGAACCGATTGAAGTGATAGCCGGCGCTGGAGCTGAATTGCAAACCCTTGACGCAACGGTCCGCAATGTGGTCCAGGGCGAGGAGATGGTGAGGTTGCCGAACATTAACCGCAGCGCGATGGTTTATTACGACTTGCAACCACTGGTCGCGCCTACCTACCGCACGGGGGGAATTAATCAGGTCAATTCACAAGCAACGGTAGCAGGGTCGCGCAGTGACCAGACGACTTTGACTGTAGATGGCATCGATGCGACGGACAACCTCATCGGCGCAAGTGTCAAGCCCGACTCAGCCAACGTCGTAGACAGCCCCGTGCCTCTTACCTCTGACAGCGTCCAAGAATTCGGCGTCGGAACAACCAATTCCAACGCCAGTTACGGTCGTGGGGAGGGTGGCCAATTTACCTTCGTCACCAAACGGGGCACTAATGCTCTTCACGGCGCTGTTTACGAGTACCTCCAGAATAACGCCCTCAATGCCAATACATGGGACCGTAATCGCGTGGGCATTTCGAATCCCAAGCTGGAGGACAACCGCTTTGGAGTTGCCGCCGGAGGGCCGATTTGGAAGAACCGTACATTTATTTTTGGGAGCTATGAGGGGCGTCGATTTCCGCAGTCGTCCACTATCAGCCGCATTGTTCCGACCGCCTCTTTACGTGCAGGCACCCTGCGCTTCAGGGATGCCTCGGGAATAGTGCGTGATTATGCTTTGGCCACCTCGACCTCTTGTGGCGCAGGGAACACTGCCGCCTGTGACCCGCGTGGGTTGGGGCTTAATCCGATCGTAAGCTCGCTTTGGAGTCACCTGCCGAGGGGCAACGACTCCAGCGTAGGTGACGGCCTGAACACAATCGGTTTCCGCTCTACCGTCAGCATCCCGAGCTCATCTAACTACGGAATCGGACGCCTTGATCACAATTTCTCCGACAATTGGCATTTTATGGGCTCCGTGCGTTATGCGGAAGCAACGTCGCTGCTTAGTTCCCAAGTAGACTTCGGCGGTCTCCTCAAGGGGCACACTCTCGGTAAACCCGCTGCCATACATAGCGAAAGTTCGCAGCCGCACTATTTTGTGGTGGGGTTAACCGGTCAAATCAAGCCCACACTCACTAATGACCTTCACTTCGGGTATCTGCGCGACTGGTGGTGGTTTCCAGGTGTGCTGCCATTCCCTCAGGTGCCCGGCATTGTCGGGGCTATCGAGGTAGCGGGCGGTGCGTCGCCGTATGGCGGTCTGCTCGATGGGCCAGTTGACACGAACACGCAGGTCGCGCGTACTCAGGGCGCCGACGTCAAGAGCTATCAAGTAAGGGATGACTTGTCCTGGAACAAAGCGCACCACCTATTTCAGTTTGGGGCCGACTTCCGCCGTATCAGGACGTACCATTACCGCAATGACAAGGTGATAGGCTCTATCACCGCCCTGGACGTGGAATTGGATGCTGCGGGCGCGGCCACGATCCCGGCCGAGAATCGGCCGCCAGATTGTTCAGTCACCGTGACGACGTTTTGCTTAGCTGCAGGCGACGTAACCCGCTGGAACCGCCTGTTCGCCGGGACTACGGGGATGATTGACAACACCAATGTGTTAGTCACGCGCGATCGTAACCTGAATTCCCTTCTATTGGGCTCGCCGTTGGAAGCGAACACTTACCAGAACGCCGTCGATTTCTACTTCAGTGACACGTGGCGCATTCGACCCTCGTTAACAATAACCGGGGGACTCAACTATCAGATCCAGTTCGCACCTGTGGATTCGTTGGGCCGAACCGCTTTTATGACTGACGCAGCTACCGGCCGGAAACTGACCTCGACCGACTACCTAAAGAATGCGAGTCAGGCGGCCCTGCAAGGTACCATCTACAATCCCACGTTGGCTTGGGTGCCATCCACCAAAACGTCCCAGAAGGCCGTATTTAATACCGACTATGGCAACGTGGGCCCGCGCATCGCGGCAGCCTGGAATCCGTCCTTCGCAAACTCCTTCTGGCAACATCTGTTTGGCGGCAAAGGTACCAGCGTCTTCCGCGCTGGCTATTCGATCACCTATGATCGGATGAACACCGTGTGGAGCGTCCTCGAACCTATGTTAGGACCCACTTTTGCCCAAACCATCAACTGCCGTGGGCCCGTCATTGGGGGAAGCTGCGCAAGCTCGAGCAATCCGACCAATGCATATCGCATCGGCGTCGACGGTCCAGGTGTCGTCCCGACCTCCCCAGCTGTCACTTCGCCGTTAGTCGTTGGCACACCGTACGGAGAGACTTTTGCTTACCAGCCAGATCCCATCATCGGAACGGGCCATGCCCACCACATCGATGTGACTATCCAACGCCAGCTGAGCAGCACCATGATCGTCGAAGTGGGCTACGTCGGAACGACTGCGCGCAATATGAGGGAGGTTAATGACATCACGTCTGCTCCCTATTTCTATAAGGACAAAGCCTCCGGGCAGAGCTTCGCAGCGGCTTACGACAATGTGGCGAACCAGCTCCGCGGGGGCACCCTCCCTTCGGCTGTGATCCCGCAACCTTGGTTCGAAAATCAGATCGGATCCGGCGGGACGGTTACGCTGGCGATACAGTATGGGTCCGATTTCACCGCTGGCTTGCTCAGGACTTTATGGCAGGCTATGCAGTTCTTGCTTCCGCAGCCAATTACAAATCTGCAGGTCCAGCGGATATGGAGTGGGACTGACGGCGGCTATTCCAACTACCATGCGTTCTTCGCCACCTTACGCAAGCGAACCTCGAATGGTCTCACTGTTGGTCTTAACTACACTCTTGCCAAGTCCCTTGATGATATCGGTGCGGTCCAAAACTACCCCCTCGAGGCTTCTTCCAGTTTTGATCATTCAATCGACTACGGCCCGTCCTTTTTCGACCACCGCCACGTCGTGACAGCCAACTGGGTTTATGAACTCCCCTTCGGCTTCGGCACCCGCTTCAGCACCGGTAACCAGCCGCTTAATAAGGTTATCGGCGGCTGGTACTTTTCCGGCATTTTCAAGGCCGCCAGCGGCCTCCCCTTGACGGTCGCCGAAAGCAATCAGGCATGGGGTGGTGGCGACACTCTCGGACTTGTTGTATCCGGGGCAATACCGATCAATAAGCCCGATTTTGGTAACAGCGTCCACTCGGGCGTGCCAGGCTCGGGCGGCGTAGGTATTGACGGGAATCCCGCTACTGGCGGTTCCGGCCTTAATATTTTTGCAGACCCCCAGGCGGTCTTGGCGGACTTCCGCCCGATTCAAGTCAGCAAAGACCGTCGATCGGCGCGCGGCGTTCTGCGCGGTTTCCCTTACTGGAATTTCGACCTCTCCCTGGCCAAGCGCACACTGGTAACGGAAAGGTTTGCCTTTCTTTTCTCGGCCGACTTCTTGAACGCCTTCAACCACGTTGTGTTCAACGACCCCACCCTCAGCATGCAGGATCCCGCGTCGTTCGGCGTGATCAGCAGCCAAGCTAATAATCCCCGAGCGATCCAGCTTGGCCTCCGCCTCGGTTTTTGGCCTCTTAGTGACGAACTTGGGCTAACCTCGATCTAGCCTCGAACGCGGAATCGCAGCTCAACGAAATCCGAAAGCGGGGCAACCTCAAAGAAGTAGGAGATTCGTCATGTCTTCCCGGCCTGGTTTCCAAAGCAGCGAGAATGTGACGGAGCCAGCATTGCAGGCATGAGATTCTCCGCCGCAATTGCAGCAGCGGAGTAAGCCACTCGCCGCCACCCTTTCGCATCAAACCACGTCCACCGGCGCCGTTTGATGGCTTAGCCGGACCATCGCGTACGGCGGAGGTCTTTCCAGGGGCTGCCGTCCGCGTAACGCTCGGGATTCAGGATCTTCGAACGAGGGTCTTCCGCGGTGTCGAGCTGGAGGACCATCCACTTCGGATACGGAACGCCGGGATTCGAGGCCGCGTCCAGGAGCCGGACGTCATCGTCCGAGAGCTGAAGGTCTACGGCACGGATGTTGTCCTCCAGTTGCTCCGCCTTGCGGGCAGCGACGATCACGCTGCTGACCGCCGGCCGTCCGAGCACCCACGAGAGCGCCACACGGGCCGGGCTTGCGTCATGCCGCCCCGCCACCTCCTTCAGCGCCTCTACGACGCGGTAGCCCATCTCCTTGTCGAAGGGCACGAACGAGCCTGCCTCCGCGAATCGTGTGCCGGCAGGAGCAGGGTTGGCGCGACTGTACTTGCCGCTGAGGAACCCGCCCGCAAGTGGGCTCCAGACCAGGATGCCGATGTTGTGATACTCGGCAAAGGATTGGAACTCGTATTCGAGACCCCGGCCAACGAGGCTGTAGTACATCTGCGCCGTTACGTATTTCTCGAACCCCAGGTGCTCCTGCAGCATGACCGCGGTGGCTGCCTGCCATGACAAGAAGTTGGACAGCCCGATGTAGCGGACCTTCCCCTGGCGCACAAGATCGTCGAGCGTCCGCAGCGTCTCCTCCAGCGGCGTGTTGCTGTCCCATCCATGCACTTGGTATAGATCGATGTAATCGGTCTGCAGCCGCCGGAGACTACTCTCCACTTCGCGCATGATGTTCACGCGGGTCGCGCCGCTCCGGTTGAAATTATCGCTCATCGGGAGCCGGACTTTGGTCGCGAGGACAATCTCGTCTCTCACGCCCTTTAAGGCATTACCCACCAGCGTCTCGCTCTCTCCGAGGCTGTACACGTCCGCGGTATCGATGAAGTTGATTCCCCTGTCCAAGGCCAGCTTCACCATGCGCGTAGTGTCCTCCTGGCCCAGGTTGCCCATGTTCATCTTTCCGCCGAACTGCATCGTGCCAAGTGCAACGCTGCTCACGATAAGTCCGGTATTTCCGAGTTTCCTGTACCTCATCACCCTCACTCCTTCGACAGCCCTCGTTCAATCTCGTGCTTCAGTTTGCAAGGCATTTTGATCGCCATTTGCGGGGAGCATGGGTATTCACTGCGTCTCAAGCAGTTATTCCAGACTCGCGAGCGCAGATCGTCCTCCTCCTTGTTCTTCGCCATCCACATCTTTGAGACGAAGTTCACTCTGCGAGAGCATATTTCGACAGCAAGGTCCTTATTTCGACACATCAAGTCCATCACTGGACGGCTTAGCCGTCGCATTCGCAGGTGTTTTGACCAGGATCAGCGAGCCGATCGTTGCGCAAAGGCTGCAGCTTCCGCCACGCGGCTACGCTAAAAGGCTTTGGAATAGAACATGCACTGAAATTGAAAGGAGAATCAGATATGTCCACTACAACGAGAGACATGACACAAGAAAACTTGATCTCAGGCGTGATGGTCCCGGATAGCAAACTCGCTCGAGAAGCAACGGAGCTCGTGGGTGACACCGAGCCTTCATTGCTGTTCAACCACTCGACTCGTGTGTATTACTTCGGCTCGCTCGCCGCAAAAAGGCGGGGAATGAAGTTCGATCCCGAGCTGCTTTACATTGCTGCGATGTTCCACGACATGGGATTGAGTCCGCGCTTCAGCAGTAAGTCGGACCGGTTCGAAGTGGACGGTGCGAATGCTGCGCCGGGGTTGCTGCGCCAGCACAATATCTCTCAGCCGGAGATCGATACTGCGTGGACAGCGATTGCACTGCACACGACACCGGGAATTCCACAGTACATGCATCCGGTGGTTGCGCTATTGACCAATGGCGTAGAGATGGATGTTCTTGGAATTGCCTACTCGGAATTCTCCGACGCTGATCGCCAAGCAATCGTCGCCGCATATCCGCGCACCGAGCATTTTAAAGAAGATATCATCAGGCCTTTTACGACGGCATCAAGCACAAGCCTGAGACGACATTCGGCAATGTGAAGGCAGATGTGCTGGCGGACAAGGATCGAAAGTTCCAGCGCAGGAACTTCTGCAGTGTCATCCGCGGTTCGCAGTGGAAGGGCTGAGAAATCCCTGAGCGGGTGTGCAAGACCCCACTGCATTCAGCGCAACTTATCAACTCTGCAACACAAAGCTTCTGAAATGAGGAATCCATATGTCGCAGCCCGAACGCTTTACCAATGCAACTGGTTCTCCCGTACCGGACAACACAAACATTTTGACCGCCGGCCGCCGCGGTCCGGCTCTACTCCAGGACGTCTGGCTGATCGAGAAGCTCGCACACTTTGATCGCGAGGTCATTCCTGAACGCAGGATGCATGCCAAAGGCTGGGGGGCTTACGGAACTTTCACGACGACTCACGACATTACGAAGTACACCAAGGCGGCGATTTTTTCGAAGATCGGCAAGCAGACCACTATGTTCGCTCGCTTTTCGACCGTCGCTGGCGAACGCGGGGCAGCCGATGCGGAGCGCGATATCCGCGGGTTTGCTCTCAAGTTCTACACCGAGGACGGAAATTGGGACATCGTCGGAAACAATACTCCAGTCTTTTTCTTTCGTGATCCTCTGCGCTTCTCTGACCTGAACCACGCCATCAAGCGCGACCCTCGCACCGGTCTTCGGAGCGCTCAGAATAACTGGGACTTCTGGACTCTTCTTCCCGAGGCACTCCATCAGGTCACAATTGTCATGTCCGACCGCGGAATTCCAAAATCCTTCCGGCATATGCATGGCTTCGGAAGCCACACCTTCTCGATGATCAATGCCGACAACAAGCGCACATGGGTGAAGTTCCACTTCCGCACACAACAGGGTATTCAAAATCTCACGGACGAAGCTGCAGCTGCGGTTGTAGCAAGTGATCGGGAGAGCAATGGCCGAGATCTTTTCGAGGCAATCGAACGTGGAGATTTTCCGCGTTGGACGCTCTTCATCCAGGTCATGACAGAGGAACAGGCAAAGACACACAAGCACAATGCTTTTGATTTGACCAAAGTCTGGCCCAAGGCTGACTACCCGCTGATCGAAGTTGGCGTAATGGAGCTCAATCGTTATCCGGAAAACTACTTCGCAGAGGTGGAGCAAGCCGCCTTCTCCCCGGCGAATGTGGTTCCCGGAATTAGCTTCTCTCCTGACAAGATGCTTCAGGGACGCCTGTTCTCGTATGGAGATACCCAGCGATACCGCCTGGGTGTCAACTTCAATCACATCCCTGTGAATGCTCCGAAGTGTCCATTTCACTCCTATCACCGCGATGGCCGGATGCGCACAGATGGAAACCTGGGAGCGACGACGAGTTATAACCCGAATAGCCAGAGGTTGTGGGACAACCAACCGGAATACGCTGATCTGCCACTTGCCCTCGAAGGCGATGCTAATCACTATGACCACCGCTTAGAGGATGATCACTGGGAGCAACCAGGCAATCTGTTTCGGAAGATGACGCCCGAGCAAAAGCAGTTGCTCTTTGACAACACGGCCCGCGCGATTAATGGCGCGTCTCAAGAGGTCTTGGAACGGCATGTTGCGAACTGCCGAAGAGCCGACCCCGCCTATGGCGATGGTGTGGCACGAGCATTGAAGCTGAATGTTTTAACGGCGGCCTAACCTCACGGATCAGGCCTTCAACCTGATACAAAAAAAGGAGACCTCCATGAAAGCAGATGATCGAGGACATCGAACACGGCCGCTCTGCGTGCCAATGTGGAGACACCGGCGAAAGTTCTCGGGAGCTTCTGTGCGAAATCGTTGTGGCGCTTCGGTTGCATGGTATCGCCATGAAGGAAGCAATGACAATGACACTCGAAGAAGCACGAAAGATCATTGCCGCCGCCGAAAACAAGGCGGTCGAAATCAAACAGCCGATGCACGTCGCCGTGGTCGACGAAGGCGGCAATCTTGTTTCCCACGTCCGCATGGACGGTGCCTGGATCGGCAGCATCGACATCTCGGGCAGTTTTTCGGCATTCATGCCTCCATCACGGTCGAATGTCGAATAATGATCTTCGCTGGCGGCATTCCGCTGAAGCGAGGCGGAAAAGTCGTTGGCGCGGTGGGTGTAAGCGGCGGATCTGGAGAGCAGGATCATACTGTGGCGCAAGCCGGGGCTGATGCATTTTAGGTCGAACAGGAAAGGAGATCATATGGCAAGCAATCGTGGAGTGGTGTACCTCGGGCCGGGCAAAGTAGAAGTCCGGTCCATCGATTTTCCGAAGCTATCGCTGGGATCGCGGAAGTGCGACCACGGCGTGATCCTCAAAGTAGTGAGCACCAATATTTGCGGTAGTGACCAGCACATGGTCCGCGGGCGGACGACTGCTCCTCCGGGCATGGTGCTGGGTCACGAGATCACCGGCGAAATCATCGAAAAGGGCCGGGACGTGGAGTTCCTGCAGGTCGGGGACCTGGTCTCGGTTCCTTTCAACATCGCCTGTGGCCGCTGCCGCAATTGCAGGGAAGGAAAAACCGGCATCTGCCTGAACGTGAACGGCGACCGGGCCGGCGCGGCTTTCGGATACGTCGACATGGGTGGATGGATCGGCGGCCAGGCCGATTACGTGATGGCACCCTACGCCGATTTCAATTTGCTCAAGTTTCCCGATAAGGAGCAGGCGTTGGAGAAAATCGAAGACCTTGCTCTGCTCACCGATATCTTTCCGACTGGCTACGACGGTGCCGTTAAGGCAGGAGTGACCACCGGATCGACCGTATACGTGGCCGGCGCCGGGCCCGTAGGACTTGCCTGCGCAGCGGCCTGCCAGTTATTGGGCGCCGCAGTCGTAATTGTGGGCGATATGATTCCGGAACGGCTAGCCCAGGCCCGCAGCTTCGGGTGTGAGACCGTCGATTTGCGGGAGCCGATTCCACTTGGGGAGCGAATCGCTCAGATCCTTGGTCTTCCGCAGGTGGATTCCGCGGTGGACTGCGTTGGTTTCGAAGCGAAGGGGCAGGGTGGGCAGGCCGGCACGGAACAACCCGCCATTGTGCTGAACTCGTTAATGGAGGTGACCCGTGCCGGAGGGTCGATCGGCATTCCCGGCTTATATGTCACCGACGATCCGGGAGCCAAGGATGCGAATGCGAAGCATGGTGTCCTCGGCTTGCGGATCGGCCTCGGCTGGGCCAAGTCCCACAGCTTCGGGACGGGCCAATGTCCAGTTCTTCGCTATAACCGGCAGCTCATGATGGCCATTCTGCACGACAGGGTCGCGATCGCAAAAGCCGTGAATGCGACGGTTCTGCCCCTTGAAGACGCGCCCCAGGGCTACAGGGACTTTGACAAGGGGGCGGCGAAGAAGTTCGTCTTGGACCCGCACGGGGTGGTGAAATCCATACGTTCCAACCACGCCGAGCTCGTAGGGAGTCGGCGCTGAGTTCCTCGCTTTAGGGCGGGCCGGATCTGGCGGTGGCGGCCCTGTTGTTGCATGTCTGGGCAGCTTAACTAACCGACTGGGTCGCACAAACAGCTGCTCAATGCGTTTTTCGGGGGGCTCTGGAGCGGCATATTGCGAACTGCTCAAGAGCCACCCTGCCTCTGCGCGGATGAAGGTCGTCGGAGTCAGGGTCTTCTTCGATCTTCTCCGGCTGCACGATTCATAATCCAAATCCTGTCGATCGCGCCGCGACGCCAATCCACGAAAGGACAGTTCAATGCCACTACTCAGAGTCGATGTGATCGAGGGACGCTGCGAAGCAGAGTTGAAAGAATTGCTTGATGCAATCCACTGCGCCATGCTTGCCGCGTTCAAAGTGCCAGAACGGGACCGCTATCAGATTGGGCATGAACATCCTGCGACAGAAATAATCATCGAGGACACGGGACTGGGCATACCGCGTACCGAACAGGTTGTCATGGTGCAAGTGACGACCCGACCGCGAAGCCGGTTTGAAAAACAGAATTTCTACGAATTGCGGTGCCAGGAACTACTTCAGCGCTGTGGGGTGAAGGCGTCGGACGTCGTTGTTTCAATTACGCAGAATGCTGATGAAGACTGGTCTTTCGGCTACGGCCGAGCCCAGTTCATTACCGGAGAACTTTGACCCCGGAGACGGCCTGCCACCGACGATTACCCGTGACTACGCGGTTGCAGTGCTGAATTGTGCGAAGGCAACAAAGGTCGGAATTATTGGAGGGGGCGCGATCGAGGTCTTTCGGATTTCGATCGCCGCCAACGCTTTGTTACCAGCGCCGTCTATGAACTACCGACCTTAGCCGGGAGCTCGAAGTTAGTGAAAGGCGTGCTGGGCGGCTGGGAGACGAGCGGTGTCATCACTCTGCAATCGGGCGCACCCTTCACTGTCTTTGATCCGGCGGGAGGGACCGCCTATAACCTAGCGAGTCCGTCGTCTACCGCCACCTTCTCCCCAGGCTTCGGTTGCGGAAATGCGCCCAGTTCGGGCAGCATTCATTCGCGGCTGGCTAACTGGGTGAACCCCGCAGCGTATACTTCGGATCCATTCGCTCCGCTTTCCACGGAAGGAAATAGCGACGCCACTGTCTACGGGAACACGCCACGCAACTGCATTATCGGGCCCCCGCAAAAGAATGTGGACTTGACCCTGGAGAAGGTCTTCAAGATTGCGGACGGACAGAATCTGCGCTTTCGCACGGACTTCTTCAACTTGTTCAATCACCCGTCGTTCGCCAATCCCCCTTCAGCAGTGGTTGCCGCGCGAGGGCCAGGATTGCCGGCGGTCGGTTCCGCGCCGATCACTTCGGTGGTGGGGACGCCGCGGTTGATTCAGTTTTCGTTGAAGTATTCGTTCTGAGGGGGCGGCGCCGGGCTCTGTGTACCTGTTTGAAGCGGGCCCGCCCGCCCGTGTTTCGAGCGCGCCCATTACCGAATCGCTGCCGGCGCCTGATCGGATATGTAGAGAATTGTCTCTCGCTTCATCGTAGTTCCGCCTTCGTTTTGGACGAAACACACGGCCTTCCACATTAATACTTGCCAGTTTCAATATTCCCCTGAAATGGCCGTGACTCTCTTTCCGCGATTCTGCTCTCCAGGTCCTTAACCAAATGCGTTAGCCGAATGCCACTGGCCAGGAACTCCGCCCCCGCGCTTTTCATCAGCGCAAGGACACTTTCGCCACCGCTGTCGATTCGCATCACACCGGTCAGGTCAACCACGAATCTGCGTTCTGGATGTGCACGGCGGGTCTCCTTCCAATGGGAACTAAGGTCCGCGATCCAAGGTTCAGTAAGCCGTCCCTCGAGAATGAGCTTTTGTTCACTCGGAGTGTCGATTTTCGTGATCCTTAGCATCGCGCGCATGCACTGCTGAGTCTCAAAGCAACGCTCGCTTGTCGTTTGCAACACAGTTTTCGCTAGCGGCCCGGGTTCCTCGAACCCGGGCCCTGACGAGCGAATGCCCAGGCTCATGCTCAGTTGCCAGCTCCGTTAGCATCAGAGTTTGATACCGTCGGGTGGTTGGCCACGATAGTCTGCTGCCTGTCTTGTGCTAGTTCTTTCTCCTTCTGCGTGGGATACAGGAATTCATTCCCGGTTTCGCGGCCAGGATAGAACCACTTCAGGAGGGCATCCGGTTGTCCGGCTCCTTGTTTCGCCAATGCGACCACGGTATGTCCGCTTGGTTCCTGACGCTCAGTTGCGATCGTCTGAAGGGTTGCATACAAGACAGTCCTGTCCGCATTGAAGACCTGCACAATATTTTGGTTAGAATTACTGTCTGCCAGCTTGAACAAGTAGGTCCCTGCGGGTAATACCTGCCCCGGGATCTGGATCGGCTGGCTGAAAGTGATTGTGGTTGCTTGGTCAGACTCGTCAGCATGAGCTGCGAGTTCGAAGAAGAGGGTAAAAGCAATGATCAAACCTACGGCAATATAACCTTTGTTGATTTTCATTTCGGTTCATCTCCTTGAAATAATGTTGGTGTTTCCACTTCACGTTAAAAAAGGAACTTCACGACTGCTTTTCCTGCCTTGCCAGTGTCCTTCGCGGACACCTTCGCGGCTTTGTAAGTCTCATTGCCTGTGATTTTGACCGAGTGGCCGACAACATTTTTGGCCGCGAATGACGGGACCGCCATACACATAGCAAGACCAACCACAGCAAAAAGTTTCTTCATACTTCCTCCTTTGTTTTCCTTGCTGTGCGTAGCATCCTTCTCCCCGGTCAACAACGAAGTCCTGGAACCGAGTTTCCGCAAGCCACGCATCAACATCGTGTCGTTCTTTTTCACACTTTGGATAAAGGCAAGGCGCATGCCAAACCAGGAGGGGATGTGGGTTCTATGCAACGACTTTATTCTGAAGAATTTAAGTCGAGTGGCGAGTCCTGCACCATCGAGGCGTCGGAGGTGTCGGGAGTGTCGGTGGTGTCCACTTTACGTTCCGACACTTGGGTGGGGTCGATACCAAGCTTCTTCATGCGTGTGATGAACGTAGTCCGTTTGAGTCCAAGACGGGCGGCAGCACCATCTCGTCCGCCAACACGGCCACCCGCTTCCTGGAGAGCTTGCACGATTTGATTGCGATCAACTTCGGCGAGAATACTCCGGACGGGCCTGCGTTTCGTAGACCTGGAGCTTGCGTCTTCGCTGACTGGGATTGGGCGAGAATGCAGTTCCGCGACGGGTACCTTTAAGCTTGGCCCGGACGACAGAATGACGGCCCGCTCGATTACATTCTGCAATTCTCGAATGTTACCGGGCCAAGCGTATTGGCAAAGCGCATTCATTGTCTCCGAAGATACAGTTTCAATCCTCCTGTTCATGCGACGTGAAAACTCCTCGGCAAAATGCCGGACCAAGAGGGGGATGTCTTCAGGGCGTTCGCGTAACGGAGGAGCTTGAATGGGAAATACGTTCAACCGAAAGAAAAGATCAGAACGAAACTTCTGGCTTTCAACCATGGCAGCAAGGTCCCGATTTGTTGCCGCAATCAGACGTACATCGGTCTGAATGGTCCGTGTGCTTCCCAGCCGCTCAAATTCACGCTCCTGCAGGATGCGCAGAAGCTTCGGCTGCAGCTCAAGTGGAATCTCCCCGACCTCATCCAAAAACAGCGTGCCATGGTTTGCCAGTTCCAGGCGGCCGACATGCTGGGCGATGGCGCCCGTGAACGCACCTTTTTCGTGGCCAAATAGTTCGCTCTCAAGCAATCCAGCGGGGAGGGCGGCACAATTCAGCTTCACGAAGGTTTTTGAGTTGCGCGAACTCAGTTCGTGGATGGCGCGAGCGATCAACTCCTTACCGGTGCCCGTCTCGCCGCAAATAAGCACGGTGGATCCTGTTGGCGCCACCGTCTCCACGAGCTTTAGGACGCGGTGCAGCGCTTGACTCTTGCCGACGATCTCCTCAAAATTAGCCTCGGTACGAACCTCGTCCTCAAGGTAAAGCTTTTCCTGAGCAAGTTTGTCGGTGAGCTCCGATATCTGCCCGTAGGTCAGTGCGTTTTCCACTGCAATAGCCACCTGACTCGCAACCTGCATGAGAAAGTGGACGTCATCTTGGGAGAAGGGGGTTGCCTTAAGCCGGGAAAGTCCCAAAACGCCCAGCCGTCGATCGTGGCTGATCAGGGGTAGCCAACAGGAAGATTGTAGACCCTCGTCTTTGTACAGGTTCACGTCGGCCTCTGGGTTGGGCGGGACCCCATTCCCTAGGCTCAACGTCGAAGGCTGCCCTGTGCTGAACACTCTGGCAGGAAGTGAGCCAGGCGGACACAGCATTCCTTCGCGGAGGAATCCCTTCGCCCCCGGAAAATCGAGGGCATACAGTTTCAGTTCCCCGGTTTCCGGAACCGGTAAATTGACGGCCACTGAGTCGCACAGCATCATGCGCCGCACACTCGCGGAAATGACACGAAGGAGATCCCGAAGCTCCAACTTCGAGACCATGCTGTTGTTCAGGTCGAGGAGAAGCTTGAGCCGATCCTTCTCGCCTCGCAGCTCGGCTTGGATGCTCTGCAACTGTTCGTTGGCTCTTGTCAGTTCACCGGTTCGCTCGGCGACCCGGAGTTCCAAATTGTCGCGTGCTGTGGTGAGCAGTCGTTCTGCACGGTGGCGTGAAGCACTAAACCAGCTCACCAAGAGGCCGAAGATTCCGTAAATAACGATGTAGGATTCCGAAGAAGCATCGCTCAGTCTGACAGGAATGAAGAAATCGCTCATCGCCAGATAGGAGAGTAAGAGAGCGAGTAGACCGGGTCCCGTCCCACCATACCAAAAAGTGATGGCAATTGCCGCGAAAGAGAAAGAGGTGAACGGATGCGGCAAATCGTCGTGGCGTAGGATCAGGGCTGTTCCGAGCGCCGCCGCGACCAAAATAATAGCTGCGCCATAACGCAGCACAACAGCCGATGCCGGCCGCGCAGCGAACCTTGAAATACTTAAAGAAGCCATACACTAAGTCATCCCGCGCTTCGAATGGAAGCTTTTGGAGCGCCTTTCCAAGAAATGCCTCAAGCAGTTTCATGGCGGCGTGATCGTGCTTCAAACGATACGAGGCAGCTAATTCGAAATTCACTCCATCTCGAATGCGAGATATTGCAATTTCCCCTTGCGTTCAACTTGAAGGACGACCGGATCACCAGATTTTAGGTTGCGGACCATTGCCTGCAGCTGCAAGATCGACTGCAGAGGTGTTCGATCGATTGCGCGAATGATGTCTCCGGTTTGTAGCCCGGTATCCATCGCGTTTGGCCCGCCGGTCTGGGCCACGACTACGACTCCAGAGTCGCTGCGCGTGCTAGGTAGCAGCGACCTTGCGTTGCCGTCCAGGTCAGTGACAAAAATGTTCAGCTTCCGGACCAAAGTCTTCTGCAGGTCAGGAATGTCGGCCAAGTCATCTATGTTCTCGTGGTACACCTTTACGGAAACATTGAAAGATCTCGGGTTCACGCCTCGAAGCACATCGATTTTCAATACCTGATCAGCGGGATGGAGGTAGAGCGCGGTCATAAAGTCGGGAAGACCGAGGATTGGCCTGCCGTCGATCGCAAGGACGATGTCGTCTACCTGCAGACCTGCCGCTTCCGCTGCCCCTCCGGCACCGATGTCGGAAATGATTACTCCCCAACTTCTCGTCAGACCCAGACCCGCCGCGAGCGTAGGCGTGATGTTCTGTGTTCTCGCGCCAATCGCGACGCGCTGCACATGGCCGGACTTGCGAAGATTCCGGTAGTCAAAATTGACGATGGCCGCTGGAATGGCAAAACCCAGCCCTTCGCTGCCGCCGCCTTCGCTTAACATCAAACTGTTAATACCAATAACGTTGCCGTCGATATCTACCAGCGGACCGCCACTGTTTCCCGGATTGAGCGCTGCGTCAGTCTGGATATACACCATGGGATTATCTGAATCGAGTTGCCGGGCGAGCGAGCTGACCACGCCCATCGTGACTGTATTCCGAAGCCCTTCGGGGCTGCCGATTGCGAAGACCAATTCTCCTTGGTGGACTGGCACATCGCTGCGGAGCGGCAAAGTAGGCAAATGCGTCGCCTCGACCTTTAGAAGCGCTAAGTCAGCTGGCTTGTGTGTGCCCACGAGCCTGGCTTCCAGAATCTGGCCGGCGTGGATCGGCTCGAGTTCGAACGAAGATTCCGCCGTCGGCGATGGCAGGATGACCCGCACGCGTTGCGCTCCTTCCACCACGTGGGCATTCGTCATGATGTAGCCGTCAGGGTCGACGATGATGCCTGTGCCAATGGCATGCTGGCGGACGATTCGCGCGGTGGCGTGTCCATGATCCTGCGAGGGGCCATACCCATTGACCACAATCTGGACCACAGCCGGTGATACCTTCGAAATGACTGCTTCAAAAGAGCTGTCCAAAGCTCGCAGTAAGTTCGATGATGCAGGCGCTTTTGAGATAAGGGCCGGTGCGTCGGCAGCCATGCGAACGGCTGTCGATTGCGCGTGCGCGGAGGTGGCTGCAAGCAGACAAGCGATACCGTATTTCATCTCCGACAATTTCATCATGGTGTGAAAAACCCTCTAGATCCATGCTTTGGCGCCCAACGCCAAATCTACTGTCATGGCGTACGTGCAATACATGAGCCAGATACCAGTGATGAATTGGAACAGCCCTACGAGGCGACCACCGGGAGTCCAGGACAGTAAGCGCGTAGGAATTTCAATCGCATAGATCAAGGTCAGGCCGACGAAAATAAGCATTACGGGAATGTCTCCGGCACGCCGAAAAACTTCAACTCCAAGCATGCTGAGAAACAGGAATGCTATCGCCATCCAGCCATCCGGCTGGGCGCTGGAATCGATGTATCGCCGGTAGGATATCGCGAACCAATGAATGCCGTACGCCGTGAAGGCCAGGCCTGCCATGTACAAAGGAGCCGCTTTGCCGAAAACGTTGAACCAGGTCAGTCCAGTCAGCAGATAGAGCCCTGTGAGGAACTGCATGAACCCCGGCATCCAGAAACCCCATACGCCCAGCGTCCGGTTGACATCGGGACTGCTCGTCGGAAAACCAAATAAGGCCTGACCACCCCAGATGAAGTAGCCCGTACCCAAACCAAAAAAACCGATGGCGACAGGCACGAAAGGCGAACTGGCAAATGTGAATACTTGCGCTTCCATTTTGGACCCACTTTCTGACATGGCGAGTGCACGTTGTATTCCAGTCAAAAGAAAGATTGACAGAGAGCCCACAGGGCAATAAATCCATTCACTTAAAGACCTGGGAACCTGCGTTTACTTGGACATCCACTTCCGTCAGAAAGATGGCAGCCTCGAGACCGTCCAAATGCCGACGCACTATCAGCCTGCCGACGCTTGAGACTTCATTGTGTTGTATTGCTGAACCATAAAACCTTAGAAATGTTGTGGTAGCGCGAGGAGAGGTTTGGAGATCTGCATGCAATCAGTCGAAGGAGGTAGCCGTCGAAAACTGACCAGCCTAGGGTGAGTGAGTTCCCTCAGAGTCATTCCGGTTGATACAGCAAACGGGCTACGTCAAGAGTCGCAACGCTGTCGTGATCGGAGAAGTGACCTCGAAAGGACGGAATCGTAATGGCGAATAAAAAGATGAAAAAGTGCGCGCACATACCGTGCCTCTGCGATGCAGCAAGCGGAGAAGAGTATTGCGGGGAGGCGTGTCGTTACGCGGGGAGCGAAGACGTGGAAATCGCGTGTCAATGCGACCATGCCGCTTGTCCGCTCACAATTCGGCGGTTCGCGCCTCGAAGTGCCGCCGACTTGGCCGGCTGATAACGACACGTCTGGCGGAGCCATAAGCCGTGATGCGGTCCCGCCTTAGGAGAGTTGATCATGAAGTTTCTAAAACAGAGTCTGTCGCTTTTGCTTTCTTTTTGCCTCTTATTAACCAGCGCGCCGGGAGCGTTCGCTCAGGCGGATCAATCGGCTGCACAATCGACGGTTCAGACCGCACAGCAGCTGCCGGTTCAGGCTGCACAACAGACGCCGGAACAACTGCAGCAACTGGTAGCGCCAATCGCTTTGTATCCGGATGCGTTGGTGGCGCAGATTCTCGCGGCGGCTACCTATCCTGATCAAATTGTGGAAGCGGACCGATGGCTGCAACAACATACCGAACTGAAGGGAGAACAACTGGGACAGGAAGTCGATAAGCAGCCCTGGGATCCCAGCGTGAAAGCCCTGGTAGAGTTTC
>Ga0207684_10000974_pt1 | contig 32066 bp, 25 predicted proteins | sample KBSK5501metaG_FD_184342 | JGI IMG/M metagenome (GOLD analysis project Ga0207684, IMG submission 184342) | Corn, switchgrass and miscanthus rhizosphere microbial communities from Kellogg Biological Station, Michigan, USA - KBS K5-50-1 metaG... | ecosystem: Host-associated > Plants > Roots >... | reverse complement strand
CGCTAGCGCGTCCGGCGGCTGCCCGATCCGCTGGCCCACGAATTCGGCGACTACCTGGCGCCACGAGGCATAGCGCAACGTTGAATGCGCCTGCAGGGCCGGCACCCGCAGGATGAGTTCCATCCTGCGCCGGTGCCATGGGAGCTGGTCGGCCGGGACCCGGTTGAAGTCGACGACGGCCCGGCGGATCGCCTCCATCAGCGGCATCTGCGCCGGGTAGGCCCTGAGCTGAGCGCGCATACGTTCCAGTTCCTCGGCGAAGTTGCCCCACGGGATGTCGTTCTTCGAGGGGAAATAGCGGAAGAACGTCCGGCGCCCGATCCCGGCCGCCCGGGCGATGTCGTCGATGGTGGTTCCGTCGAAACCCTGCCGCTCGAACAGGTCGAACGCCACGTGCTCCAGCTCGGCCCGCGACGTGATGCGCTTACGGCCGAGCGGGACAACGGCCACGCGGCCTTCTCCTTGCGGCACGGCCACCTACCGCCTTTCGCGTCCGCGCAGCCTGCGCCCAGCCAGCCGCGGCAGTACCCCGGCCTGACTGGAGCATGCCACGACCGGTCACGGGATGCGACGGCTCGGACGCCGGCGATTTTCCCGCGGCCGGGTCTTGCCCTCTGGCACTCAGTGCCGTTAGTGTCCGCACTGAGTGCCATTACCTTGAGCAGCGGCGGAGGCGATCATGAACAAGCAGGTCCAGATGGAAGCGATACAGGCCCAGGCCAGCGGCGCGGGAGGCGATCAGGTCGGTCACGTCGCCGGCGAGGCACTGGCCGCTGGCGAAGCGCAGGCCGCCGGCGAGGCACTGGCCGCTGGCGAAGCGCAGGCCGGCGGCGAAGCGCTGGCCGCCCGCGGGGCGCTGATTGCCGACGAGCTTCTGGTCGAGGAGATATCGATCGACGGGATGTGCGGTGTCTACTAAGCCGGGGGGTTCCGGGCCGTTGGGGTCCGGGGGGATCCCCCGGGGAAACACTGTATCCCCCCGGGCCAGCACTGAGCCGGGGGGTTCCGGGGCGTTCGATATGGATCGTCCCTGGCGCATCGATGAACGGGTGGCGGTGCGCCCGGAGCCGTTCGGCGCCCTGCTGTATCACTTCGGGACCCGGCGGCTGTCTTTCCTGAAGAACACGACTGTCCTCGCCGTCGTCCGGTCGCTGGCCGAACATCCCAGCGCGCGCTCAGCATGCGCGGCCGCCGGAGTCGGGGCCGACCGGCTGCCGGCCTACCAGCGGGCGCTGGCCACCCTGGCCGAGTCGCAGATGATCACGGAAAGGGCGCCGTCATGACGGCGACCGCCCTGGCGCCCGCGGGTACCGGCCCGGCCAGCGAGGCCCGGCCGGGTCACACATCGCCGGGCCGGCTGATCGAGCAGTTCGAGCGCGGGCTGGACGCGCCGATCTGCTTGACCTGGGAGCTGACGTATGCGTGCAACCTGGCCTGCGTGCACTGCCTGTCCAGCTCTGGACGGCGGGACCCGCGCGAGCTGAGCACCGCCGAGTGCCGGGCGGTCATCGACACGCTGGAGCGGATGCAGGTCTTCTACGTCAACATCGGCGGTGGCGAGCCGACGGTGCGGCCGGACTTCTGGGAGCTTGTCGACTACGCCACCGCGCACCACGTGGGCGTCAAGTTCTCCACCAACGGCATCAAGATCGACCCAGAAGCTGCGCGACGCCTGGCCGCCAGCGACTACGTCGACGTGCAGATCTCGCTGGACGGCGCGACCGCGGAGGTAAACGACGCGGTCCGCGGCGCGGGGTCGCATGCGACAGCAGTCCGCGCCATGCAGAACCTCAAGGCGGCCGGGTTCACCGGCTTCAAGCTCTCGGTCGTGGTGACCCGGCACAACGTGAGCCAGCTCGACGAGCTGAAGGCGCTGGCCGACGCCTACGGAGCGCAGCTGAGGCTGACCCGGCTGCGCCCGTCCGGCCGCGGCGCGGATACCTGGCCCGAGCTGCACCCGACCGCGGAGCAGCAACACCAGTTGTATGACTGGCTGGTCGCCCACGGCGAGCAGGTGCTTACCGGCGACTCCTTCTTCCACTTGGCGCCCTACGGCGGAGCGCTGCCCGGCCTGAACCTGTGCGGGGCCGGCCGGGTGGTCTGCCTGATTGACCCGACCGGCGACGTCTACGCCTGCCCGTTCGCCATCCATGACGAGTTCCTGGCGGGCAGCGTCCGCCAGCCCGGCGGGTTCCAGGCGGTCTGGCGCGAGTCGGAGCTGTTTGCCGAGCTGCGCCGGCCTCAGTCCGGTGGTGCTTGCAGCTCGTGCCAGTTCTTCGACTCCTGCCGCGGGGGCTGCATGGCGGCGAAGTTCTTCACCGGGCTGCCGCTGGACGGGCCGGACCCCGAATGCGTGCGGGGCTATGCTGCCGAGGCGCTCAAGGAGGCGGACCCGTCGGCCGCGCCCCGTCCGGCGCTTGATCATTCCCATCGCGGCCCGGTCCGCGGTCAGGCGGTACCGGTCACCATCGGCCGCCGCCCACCCGGCGCGGCCCCGGCCACAGCGCGATCGGCCAGCTCGCAGGCGCCGCCCGCTCGGGCGTGCGACGAGAACCCGCTGGCCGGGGCGGTGCGGCTGGCGCACGAGGGCGCCGACGTCACCGAGAAGTGAGGTACCAGCCATGACAGGACGAGTGGAGGGCAAGGTTGCCTTCATCACCGGCGCAGCGCGCGGCCAGGGCCGCAGCCACGCGATCCGGCTGGCCGAGGAGGGCGCTGACATCATCGCGGTCGACATCTGCGACCAGGTCGGCTCGGTGCCGTACCCGTTGGCTGCGCCGGAGGACCTGGCCGAGACGGTCAAGGAAGTCGAGGCGCTGGACCGGCGGATCGTCGCCACCCAGGCGGACGTGCGGGACTTCGCAGGCTTGAAGAAGGCCCTGGATGACGGGGTGGCCGAGCTAGGCAGGCTGGACATCGTGTCGGCCAACGCCGGCATCGCGTCCTACGGGCCGGCTGCCGAGCTGGACGAGACCACCTGGCAGGACATGATCGACACCAACCTGACCGGCGTCTGGCACGCCGCGAAGGCGGCGATCCCGCACCTGATCGCCGGCCGCCGGGGCGGGTCGATCGTGCTGACCAGCTCGACGGCCGGGCTGAAAGCCATTCCCCACATGGCGCACTACGTGGCGGCCAAGCACGGGGTGGTCGGCCTGATGCGGACCCTGGCCCTGGAACTGGCGCCGCACTCCATCCGGGTCAACTCGGTGCACCCCACCGGGGTCGACACGCCGATGGTGCAGAACGACGCGTCCATCCGGCTGTTCCTGCCCGACGTGGAGGACCCCACAGCAGAGCAGTACGCCGAGGTGATGGGCACGCTGAACGCGCTGCCGATCCCGTGGGTGGAGCCGCGGGACATCTCCAACGCGGTGCTGTTCCTCGCCTCGGACGAAGCCAGGTACATCACCGGGGTCACGCTGCCGGTCGACGCCGGCTCGGTCACCAAGTAGCCGCCGACAGGAACACAGGCCAAGGGTGGCCAAGGATGGTGCACCACGTGAGCGAGCCGCCGCGGCGCGGTGCCGCCTGGACTGACGCGCCGAAGGGGCGCGGCGCTGCCTGGACTGAGGAGCGAGGAGCGAGGAACGAGCGAAGGAGCGACGAGGGAAGGCAGCGCACTAAGCGCCCCGGAGGCGCAAAGAAGCAGAGCACGAGCGACGAGGGAAGGCGGCGCGGTGAAGGGGCAACGGGGAGGCGGGCGGGGCTCGCGGCGGGCGAGCAGGGAGCAGAGCACCGCGGCGTCGCCTCCGCCGTATCCGGGCTGTTCGCCCGGTGAGTGAGACGAGGATTAACAGATGGCTAATGCCTGGTTCGAGACGGTTGCCGAGGCGCAGCGGCGCGCGAAGAAGCGGCTGCCCACTTCGGTGTACGGTGCACTGATCGCCGGTTCGGAGCAGGGCCTGACCGTCAGGGACAACGTCAAGGCCTTCAGCGAGCTTGGCTTCGCCCCGCATGTGGCCGGGCTGTCGGCGAAACGGGACATGGCCACCACTGTCATGGGCCAGCCGATAGCGCTGCCCGTTATCATCTCGCCGACCGGCGTGCAGGCCGTCCATCCCGACGGCGAGGTCGCGGTCGCCCGCGCCGCCGCCGCGCGGGGAACGGTGATGGGCCTGAGCTCGTTCGCGAGCAAGCCGATCGAGGACATCGTGGCGGCCAACCCGAAGACGTTCTTCCAGACCTACTGGGCCGGGACGCGCGAACAGGTGCTTGATCACATCGAGCGGGCCCGCGCCGCGGGAGCCGTCGGGCTTATCGTGACGCTGGACTGGTCGTTCTCCAATGGCCGGGACTGGGGAAGCCCGGTCATCCCTGAGCGGGTGGATCTTAAGACGATGGTGCGGTTCGCGCCCGAGGTCCTGCGGCGCCCGCGGTGGCTGCTCGACTTCGCCCGGACCGGGCAGGTGCCGGACCTGACCGTGCCGAACGTGGTGGGCCGGGGCGAGGCCGCGCCGACGTTCTTCGGCGCGTACCGGCAGTGGATGGCTGGCCCGCTGCCCACCTGGGATGATGTGCGCTGGCTACGCGAGCAGTGGGGCGGGCCGTTCATGCTCAAAGGGGTGACCCGGGTCGATGATGCCAAGCGGGCGGTCGACGCCGGAGTGACGGCCATCTCGGTGTCCAACCACGGCGGCAACAACCTGGACGGCACGCCGGCCACGATCCGGGCCCTGCCGGCCGTGGCCGAGGCGGTGGGTGATCAGATCGAGGTCGTGCTGGACGGCGGCGTCCGGCGCGGCGGCGACGTGGTCAAGGCGGTGGCGCTGGGCGCGAGGGCGGTGATGATCGGCCGTGCCTACCTGTGGGGGCTGGCGGCGAACGGCCAGGCCGGCGTCGAGAACGTGCTCGACATCCTGCGCGGCGGCATCGACTCGACCCTGCTCGGCCTGGGCCACGCCTCCATCCACGACCTGACCCCGGACGACATCGTGATCCCGCCCGGATTCACCCGCACGCTCGGTGCCGGTCATGCGGCAGGCGGGTAGATGCCTGGCGTGACCACCCTCGGCGATCTCACCTGGCCGGAAGCCTCGCGGCGGGCCGCGGCCGGGGCGGTGCTGGCCGTGCCGGTCGGCTCGACCGAGCAGCACGGGCCGCACCTGCCGCTGTCCACCGACACTGACGTGGCCGTCGCGCTTGCTGCCCGGCTCGCCACCCGCCTCGGTAACGTCGTCGTCGCGCCGGCTGTCGGCTACGGCTCCAGCGGCGAGCATTCCGGCTTCGCCGGGACGATCTCGATCGGCCAGGAGGCCCTGGAGCTGATGCTCGTCGAGCTCGGCCGGTCGGCGGCCGAAACCTTCGGCCATATCGTGTTCATCTCCGCCCACGGCGGCAACAATGATCCAGCCACCCGCGCCGCGGACCGGCTGCGTGCCGAGTCCCGGAACGTCCTGCTCTGGATACCCGGGCCCGTCGGAGTGGCCGATGCGCACGCCGGCCGGACTGAGACGTCCATCCAGCTCGCGCTGGATCCGGCCCGGGTCCATGCCTCCCTGGCCGAGCCGGGGAACCGGGCTCCTGTCGCCGAGCTCATGCCTCTGCTGCGTGCTTCCGGCGTCCGGGCGGCGAGTCCCAACGGCGTGCTGGGCGACCCGGCGGGCGCGTCCGCGGCCGAAGGAGCCGAGTTGCTTGGCCTGCTCGAGGCGGACCTGGTCGCGGCGGTAATCGCCTGGCTTGAGTGGATGCCGGTGTGACCCGGGTCGCGCTGGTCACCGGGGCGGCCCGCGGCATCGGCGCGGCGACCGTCCGCGGCCTCGCGGCGCAGGGCTGGGCCGTCCTGGCCGTTGACCGGTGTGCCGATGACCCGGTGTTGCCCTACCGGCTCGGCCGCCGTGATGAGCTGGACCGGGTGGTCGCCGAGGCGTCCGCCGGTGATCCAGGCACGGTACGGGCGCTGGCCGCGGACGCGCGGGACAGCGACGAGATGGCCGGGGCGGTCGACGCGGCCGAACGGTTCTGGGGTGGCCTGGATGCCGCCGTGGCCGTGGCCGGGGTGATCGCTGGCGGCGTGCCGCTGTGGGAGATGCCTCCCGGGCAGCAGCGCGTAGTCCTCGACACCGACTTGGGTGGCGTGTTCGCCCTGGCCCGGGCGGCGATCCCGGCGCTGCTGCGCCGCCCGGAGCCGCGCAGCGGCCGGTTCCTCGCCGTCGCGTCGGCGGCGGCCACGCGGGGGATGCCGATGCTGGCGGCCTACTGCGCGGCCAAGGCGGGCGTGACCGGGCTGATCCGCGCGCTCGCCGCCGAGCTGGGCGGAACCGGGATCACCGCGAACGCGGTCAGCCCTGGCTCCACCGACACCCCCATCCTGGCCGAGAGCGCCCGGCTGTACGGCCTGCCCGGCGGGGAGTCGTTCGCGGCGCAGCAGCCAGTGGGGCGCCTGCTGGAACCGGACGAGGTGGCCGCGGCCCTGGTATGGCTGGCTGGGGAGGGCAGCAGCGCGATGACCGGCGCTGTGGTCCCGGTCGACGGCGGGCTGGCACTGTGAGCGAGCCGGAGGGACGCGGCGTCGCCTGGACTGACGCGCCGAAGGGGCGCGGCGCTGCCTGGACTGAGGAGCGAGAAGCGAGGAACGAGCGACGAGGGACGAGGGAAGGCGGCGCGGTGAAGGGGGAAGGGGAGGCGGGCGGGGCCCCGGAGGCGCATAGGAAGCAGAGCACGAGCGACGAGGGAAGGCGGCGCAGTGAAGGGGAATGGGGAGGCGGGTGGGGCCCCGCAGGCGAGCGGGAGACGCTGTGAACAGGGCCGACGCGGGCCAGGAAGACACCACGCCCCAGGAAGACACCACGCCCCAGGAAGACACCGGGCCCCAGGATGACACTGGGCGCCCGGCTGACACTGGGCGTCAGGGCGACAGCGCGCGGCGGGAGACCCTGCCGTTGCCGGCCGGTTTCGGCATCGCATTCGACGGTGAGACGCTGTTCGTCGGCTCTGATGTCCTATTCGGGGGCTCGCCGGCGCGCCTGCTGCGGCTGAACGCGGCGGGCGTGCGGGCTCTTGAGGAGCTGCGCGACGGCCCGGTCGGCTCGCCGGAGAGCGGCCGCCTGGCCCGTCGCCTGACCGATACCGGGATGGCGCACCCCCGCCCCCCCGCCATGCGGCGGCCCGCCGATGTCACGGTGGTAATCCCGGTCCGGGACCGGGCGGCCGGGCTGGACCGCTGCCTGGCGGCACTCGGCACCAGCTACCCGGTGATCGTGGTGGATGACGGATCGTTCGACGCGGCGGCGGTAGCCACGATCTGTGACTCTCACGGCGCCCGGCTGACGCGCCGCCCGACCTCCGGCGGCCCGGGCCCGGCCCGCAACGACGGCCTGGCCACGGTGACAACGCCGCTCGTTGCCTTCCTCGACAGCGACTGCGTGACCGGCCCCGACTGGATCGCTCGGCTCGCCGCGCATTTCGCCGACCCGATGGTCAGCGCGGTCGCCCCCCGCGTCCGGGGCCTGACCGCGCAGAACACGGCGGGCCGTTACCTGGACAGCAGGGCGCCGGTCGACATGGGCCCGCGGGAAGCCCGCGTCGCCGCCCTGACCCGCCTGTCCTACGTGCCCACTGCCGCGCTGCTCGTCCGGCGGGAGGCGATCATCAACAGCGGCGCGTTCGACCCGAGTCTGCGCTACGGCGAGGATGTCGATCTGATCTGGCGGCTCAACGAGGCAGGCTGGCGGGTGCGGTACGACCCGTCGGCCGATGTCCGCCACACCGAGCCCGACCGCTGGTGGCCGGTACTGGCCCGCCGGTTCAGGTACGGGCGCTCGGCCGCGCCGCTGGCCCGCAGGCACCCCGGTCAGGTGCCGCCGCTAATCCTCCAGGCGTGGCCGGCTGCCTCAGTCGCCGCGCTGCTGGCCCGCCGGCCCGTCACTGCGCTTGGCGCCTACGGCGCTGGCACTGTCCAGCTTGTCCGGCTGCTGAACGGATGGGGCGTGCCGGCCCGCGGCGTGCTGCGTCCCATGGCCGGCTCGGTGTACCAGACCTGGCTCGCGGTCGGCCGTTGCAGCGCTCAGTACGCCCTTCCTGTTGTGGCGGCCGGCCTGGTCTGGCCGGGCGGCCGCGCCGCGCGGACCAGGATCGGCCGCCGGCTGGCGCTGGCGTCCCTGCTTGCCGGACCACCCGCGGCCGAGTGGCTCCGCCGCCGGCCAGCGCTTGATCCGCTGCGCTTCACGCTCGGCTACCTGGCTGACGAGGCTGCCTACGGGGCGGGCGTCTACCGGAGCGCGGCGACGGAGCGGCTCGCTGCCCCGCTGGTGCCCCGACTGGCCTGGCGTCCCCTGCACAAGGCACCGACCCCGGACATGCGGCGGGCCGGGCCGACCGGCTGGTAATGGTCGAGCGTGCGGCGCGAGGGCGGTCACAAACCGAATAGCCGCATCCCGTTGTCCCACAGCACCTTGCGTAGCCAGGTCTCTCCCAGCCCGAGCGCCGCCAGCCCACTGACCTGCGCTGCGAACGCGTGGGGGATGGTCGGGAAGTCCGACCCGAACACGATCCGGTCGCCCAGTCGTGCCACCCGCTGCACCAGGTGCAGCGGTGAGGGGCCCAGATACGGCGGGTCCGTGAAGACCATGGCCGTGTCGAGCCACACGCCGGAGTGCGTCTCGGCCAGTGCCACGAACGCGTTGTGGTCGGGCGCGCCCAGGTGGGCGATCACCAGGCGCAGCCGGGGGAAACGGCCCAGCAGCCGGCGCACGGGCCCCGGGCCGCACCATTGCTCGTTCCCTGAGCCATCAGCGACCGCCGCGGCGTGCAGCACGACGGGGGTGCCCGCCTCCTCCAGCAGCCCCCAGGCCTCATCAAGCAGAGGGTCGGTCGCGTCGAACCCGCCCACCTGCAGGTGCACCTTCACGCAGCGACCGCCGGCCTGCAGGCACCGAGCGGTCTCCGAGCCCACCCCCGGCTCGGGATAGATCGTGAACGTCGGGATGACCGCCTGCTCCGCCGCGGCCAGCCCGAGCGTGTGGTCGTTGAGGAACCGCAGCATCCCAGGGCGGTGCGCATACGCCAGGGCAGTATGGTGCCGGACTCCCAGGCGGGCGAGGGTGGCCAGCCGGACCGGCGCCGGTGACCGGTATGTCACCGGCCAGGGGGGCGAGAGGCGATCGAACCACCGCCACACTGCCTCCTGGACGCCATCAGGGAGGAAGTGAACATGCGCGTCGACGATCCCCGGGATACCGAGGGCCTTCAGGAAGCCGGGAATCTCATCGTCCGTCACCGTGACGCAGCCCAGCCCGAATCCATTCCCTGACTATGTCAGACGAGTCTCGGCTTGCCAGACATCGGATGGTTCTGCTGACCCCCGACTCCTCCCGCATCTCAGGGCAACAATCTGAGATAACGTTATCTCAGAGACAGGAGGCTTCCGGTGCATGTCACGACGGTGCTAACCCCTCGTCCGACGGGTGGGAGGCAGGCAGATGCTCGGACAGACTAGGGCGATGAGCAAGCCGGGGGACGAGGACGTCACGTCGCGCCAGCACGGGAAGAGGCCGACCATGCTCGACGTCGCCCGCGAGGCGGGAGTCGCGTTGCGCACGGTCTCGCGGGTGGTCAACAGCGATCCCACGGTCGGGCACGATGTCATGACCCGGGTCCAGGCCGCCGTGCGCGCGCTGGACTACCAGCCCGACGAACGCGCCCGGCAACTGCGCCGCGGGGTGACCGGGCTGATCGGCGCCGCGGTGCGCAACCTCGCTGACGCTCACCTGGTGCTCGGCGCGATTGACCGGGCCGCCCGGGAGGCCAAGCTCACGGTCCTGGCCATGTCGACCGAGGATGAGGAGGAGCTCGAACGCGAAGCGGTGATGTCGATGTGCCGCCGCCGGGTCGACGGCCTGATCATCGAGCCGATTAGCGCCAACCACGAATACCTCGCCCCCGAACTCGCGGCCGGCATGCCCTTGGTGGCCGTTGACCGGCCGACCGGCGGCATCGCCGCGGACTGCGTGCTGTCCGATAACGCCGCAGGCATCGGGACCGCCTTCCGGCACCTCACCTTGCACGGGCACCACCGGATCGCCTACATCGGCGACCAGGAGCGCGTCTTCACCGGCCGGGAACGCGCCGCGGCCTTCCGCGCGTGCGTCGCCGCTAGTGGCGGCGTGGTGGACGGCATGGTCCACCCGGGGGTGGTCGAACCGGCGCGCGTGGCGCACGCGCTCGACCGGATCTTGAACGGCCCGCGGCCGGCCACGGCCATCCTCACCGGCAGCGCCGGGACGACTGTCGAGGTGCTCCGCTACCTGGGACCGAGGGCCGCCGACATCGCGCTGGTCGGCTTCGACGACTTCCTGCTCGCCGACCTCATCCGCCCGGCGCTGACGGTCATCGCCCAAGACAGCGCCGCGATAGGCCGCACCGCCATCGAACTGCTACTCGCCCGCACCAAGGACCCCGCGCGGCCGCTGGAAACCGTGACTGTCCCGGTCGAGCTCATCCCGCGCGGATCAGGTGAGCTGCCCCCGCCCGCCAGCGGCTGACCAGCACGGGCCGGCGTGGAGGGGCCGGCATCCTCGACCTACACCGGTGAGCCCCGGCTGGCCGGCATCCCCCGACCCGTACCAGGGAGCCCTCGGGCCCTGAGGCTGGAGTCTGGCCGGTAGCGACCGACATCAGCTCTTATTTTATGTCAAATTTTTACCGGCCAAGATGCTTGACATTTTCGCGCGAAACTCTACCGTAACACTCGAGAGAACGTTATCTGGGCAGCGTAGATCTCCAGCGCACCTGCAGACATCCGAGGAAGGCGCCGTTTTATGGATCTCAGGCCGCCAGCGAGAAGAACGGGCGCGGCGGCCATAGCCGCGTTACTGGATGCTGTGGCGCTGACCGCGGTCAGGCCCCACCCGGCGACGGCGAAGTCGGTTACGACGACACAAGCCGGGCGAATCGTTCAGCAATATCAGGGCATCCAGGCAACCCCGGCCGCCAATCCACCCCACGGCGAGACCACCGATGCCCTGCTGAGCAGCGGCGACATCGGCGTTGCCGCGGGCGGCATCGCCCGACACCCCCCGATCGGAGCCGTGATGAGAAGACACGCGTTGCTGTCCGCCGCTGTCGCGGCGGCGCTGGTGGCCGGGGTGAGCGTTGCGGTCTTGCCGGCGCGCGCCGCCGCCCAGCCGTGGATGAACACGGCGCTCAGCCCGGTCGACCGGGCTAACGCGCTGCTGGCGCAGATGACGCTGGCCCAGAAGCTCACGATGATGCATCAGGGTGCGTCGTGCGACTGGGGGGCCTGCGTCGACGGGAACGCCAGCCTCGGCATCCCGCAGCAACGGTTGCAGGACGGCCCCGCCGGTGTGGCCGACGGCGCGGCCGGGGTGACCCAGCTGCCCGCGCCCGTGGCAGGCGCGGCGACCTGGGACACCGCGCTGATGGGCCAGTACGGCCAGGTGATCGGCTCGGAAGAGTGGGGCAAGGGCGCCAACACGGTGCTCGGCCCCACGATCAACATCGTCCGCGATCCGCGGTGGGGGCGCTCGTTCGAATCGCTGAGCGAGGACCCGTACCTCGCCTCGCAGCTCGGCGTGGCCGACATCCAGGGCATCCAGAGTCAGGGCCCGATGGTCCAGGTGAAGCACTACGCCGTCTACAACCAGGAGACCAACCGCAACACCCCGCAGGACAACGCGATCGTCTCCGACCGCACCCAGCGCGAGATCTACCTGCCCGCATTCGAGGCGGCCGTGCAGCAGGCCAAGGCCGATTCGGTGATGTGCTCCTACGCGACGGTCAACGGCACCTTCGCATGCGAGAACGGGCAGTTGCTCACCACCATCCTGAAGAGCCAGTGGGGCTTCAGCGGGTTCGTCACCTCGGACTGGGGCGGCACGCACTCCACGGTCGCCTCAGCGACCAACGGCCTTGACCAGGAGATGACCGGCAGCACCTACTACGGTTCCGCGCTGACCACCGCGGTCAACAACGGGCAGGTCTCCCAGGCCACGATCGACGACCACGTCCGGCGGATCCTCACCTCGATGTTCGCCCAGGGCCTGTTCGACACCACGCAGACCGGCACGATGGCCGCCACGGTGACATCGGCGGCGCACCAGGCGGTCGCCACGCAGACCGCCGAGGAAGGCAGCGTGTTGCTGAAGAACAGCGGCAACGTGCTGCCGATCGGCTCCGGCACCTCGTCGATCGCAGTGATCGGCGACGACGCCGGCCTGAACGCGATGACCGCCGGCGGTGGCAGCGCCCACGTCAACCCGTCAACGCCGGCCGCCGTCGTCACGCCCGATCAGGGCATTAAGGCACGGGCCGGCAGCGGCGCCAGCGTCACCTACGCACAGGGCTACGCGTCACCCAGCGGCGAGACGGTGGACTCCTCCTACCTGACCCCATCCTCGGGCGGCGGTAACGGCCTGACCGGCCAGTACTACAACGGGAACAGCCTCTCGGGGAGTCCGATCGCGACGAAGAACGACCCCAACATCAACTTCCTGTGGGGCGGCCAGCCACCGCTGACCGGCGTGCCCGGGACGAATTGGTCGGCGAAGTGGACCGGCACCCTGCACCCGCCGACCACCGGCACCTACAACTTCTCGCTTACCAGCGACGACGGCAGCAGGCTCTTCGTCAACGGCCAGCAGGTGATCAACAACTGGGCCGACCAGCCGCCGACCACGAAGACCGGCAGCGTCGCGCTCACCGCCGGGCAGCCGGTGAGCATCGAGGTCGACTACTTCCAGGACGGCGGCGGCAGCCAGCTCAACCTCGGCTGGCAGATCCCCAACCAGAACCTGCACGACCAGGCGGTCACGGCGGCCAAGGCGGCTCAGCTGGCACTGGTCTTCGTGTCCAAGCCCGAGGGTGAGGGCGCCGACCTGAGCACCATCGACCTGTCCAGTGACCAGAACCAGCTCGTCACCGACGTCGCCGCCGCCAACCCGAACACGGTGGTCGTGGTCAACAGCGGTTCCGCGATCACCATGCCGTGGGCGAACTCGGTCAAGGGCATCGTCGAGAACTGGTACCCAGGCCAGACCGACGGCACCGCCATCGCCGCCCTGCTCTACGGCGACGTGAACTTCTCCGGCAAGCTCCCGGTCACCTTCCCGCAGTCCCTCGCCGACGTGCCCGCGAGCACACCGGCGCAGTGGCCCGGCCAGAACGGGACAGTGCAGTACTCCGAGGGCCTCGACGTCGGCTACCGCTGGTACGACGCGCAGAACAAGACGCCACTATTCCCGTTCGGGTACGGCCTGTCCTACACCAGCTTCGGCTACAGCAACCTCAGCGTCGGCGCGCCGGACTCGTCGGGCAATGTCGCGGTCGGCTTCGACGTCACCAACACTGGCAGCCGAGCCGGAGCCGAGGTGGCCCAGGTCTATGTCGGCCAGCCGCCGGTCACCGGTGAACCGCCGAAGGACCTGCGCGGCTTCAGCCGGGTCAGCCTCGGTCCCGGCCAGACCCAGCACGTCATCGTGACCCTCGACGCCCGCAGCGTCCAGTACTGGGCGAACAACGCGTGGACCAACGCCGCCGGCACCAACCAGATCTACGTCGGCGCCTCCTCCCGCGACATCCGGCTCACCGGCCAGGTCACCATCGGCGGGCCGGTGACCCGGGTCGTGAGCTTCCGGGCGCACGCCAATGGTGACTACGTAACGGCGGACAATGCCGGCGCGTCGCCGCTGATCGCGAACCGGACGGCGATCGGCCCGTGGGAGACGTTCGACATGATCGATGAGGGCAACGGCAATATCGCCTTGCGCGCTCACGCGAACGGCGAGTACGTCTGCGCTGACAACGCCGGGGCCTCGCCGCTGATCGCGAACCGGACCGCGGTGGGGTTGTGGGAGACGTTCGGATTGATTCACAACGCCGATGGCAGCGTCAGCCTGCAGGCGAAGGTCAACAACCACTATGTGACGGCGGAGAACGCCGGCGCGTCGGCACTGATCGCAAACAGAACCGCGATCGGGCCCTGGGAAGAATTCGACCTCATCAACGACTGATGAAGGACTCAGACATGCCTGCTCGCAGACCCCGCCGACGCGCGCTCCTGAGTGTGCCGGTGCTTGTCGCCGGTATCACCCTGGGCGTCAGCCAGGCGGCACCCGCCGCCACATCAGCCGACTCCGCAACTGCCTCGCCGGCCTTCGCCGCCGGCACCACGACGGCGTGGCAGAACGGGTCGTTCTCGGTCGATACACCGAACGTGGTGCGCCGCGCCGACATCGTGCTCGGCAAGGCGAACACCGCCCCGTCGCAGTTCATCCCGCTCGGCAACGGGACGCTCGGTGCCGCGGTGTGGGCGACGAACGGGTTCACCGCCCAGCTCAACCGGTCCGACACCTTCCCCGACCGCAAGTCCCCCGGGCAGGTGGTGATCCCCGGACTGTCGAAGCTCACCGGCGCGGCGAACTTCACCGGCTACCTCGACCCGTACGACGGGATGCTGCGCGAGTCAGGCGGGGGGATGACCCTCACCGCGTACGTCCGCGCCGACACCGCACAGCTTGTTGTCGACGTCACCGGCGCCGACCCGAACAGCACGCAGACCGCCCAGGTCAAGCTGTGGAGCGGTCGCTCTCCCTCAGCCCTGGCTTCCGGATCCACCGCGGTGCTCGCCGAGACCTGGACGGACAACAGCGGGCTCGGGGCGTCCGGGCAGACGTTCGGCTCGCTGGCCGGCGTGAGCGCCGGCGGCCGGAACGTGACGGCGTCCAACCCGGATTCGCTCACCGCGCGGGTCTCGTTCAACCCCAATACCGACGGCACCTTCCGGGTCATCGTCGCCGCGCCGGCATGGACCGGCGGCGACGCGCTCGCCACGGCCAACTCGGTCATCAACGGCGACACCACCAAACCGGCCTCGACGATAGACGCCGCGCATCTGGCGTGGTGGCACAGCTACTGGAGCACCGCCGGGCTGATCAAGATAACGTCGCAAGACGGCTCGGGCGACTACATCGAGAACCTGCGCACGCTCTACTTCTACGACGCCGCTGCCGAGCGCGGCGGCTCGTACCCCGGTTCGCAGGCCGGCGTCGCGGACCTGTTCAACTTCTCCCAGGATCACCAGGACTGGTTCCCGGCCGGCTTCTGGTTCTGGAACCTGCGGATGCAGGTCCAAGCGAACCTCGATGCGGGAGAAACCACACTTAACACCCCGGTCTTCAACCTGTACCAGAGCAACATCAACAACATCACCGCGTGGACGCAAGCCAAAGATCCCGGCCGGCAGGGCCTGTGTGTCCCGGAGACGATGCGGTTCAACGGCAACGGGTACTACTTCGGCGGCGAGAGCAATGCGTCCTGCGATTCGACGATCGCGCCGAGCTACAACGCACAGACCCTGACCAGCGGCGCCGAGATCGGCCTGTGGGTCTGGCAGACCTACCTGGCCACCGACAACCGGTCGTTCCTCAGCACCAACTATCCGCTGATGAGCGGCGCGGCCAGGTTCCTGCTGTCGGCGGCGTCCACCGGCTCCGACGGCTTCCTGCACACCACGGCGAACGCCCACGAGACGCAGTGGAACGTCACCGACCCCGTCACCGACATCACGGCGATGCAGGCGCTGTTCCCAGCGACGGTACAGGCGGCGCAGACGCTGGGCGTGGACAGCGCCCTGGTCACCCAGCTCAACGCCGCCATCCCGAAAATCCCGCCGCTGCCCAGGACCGACACCGCCAGCCAGACCCAATTGCTGACGCCGTCCGCCGACGCCCAGGGCGCCGACATGATCGGCTTGTCCGCTCAGCCGACCGCCACCAGGCACAATTCGGAGAACCTCGGCCTGGAAGCGGTCTGGCCCTACGACCTGATCGGCGACAGCAGCAGCCTCACCGCGCTGGCCAAGCGCACCTACACCTCACGCAGCTACGTGAACGCGAACGACTGGAACTTCGACTCGCTCCAGGCGGCGCGGCTCGGGCTGGCCAGCGAGGTGCAGAACGACCTGCTCGCCGCCACCAAGTCCTACCAGGTCTACCCGTCCGGGCTGGCCGGCTTCGGCGGCACCGTAGGCGACGAACCCTACATTGAGCAAGCCGGCGTCGCCTCGGCCGCGGTGAGCGAAGCGCTCGCGGCGGACTACGACGGCCTGCTGCGCATCGCGCCGGCCTGGCCGAGCACCTGGACCGGCGAGGGCACCGTCTACATCCAGCACAACACCAAGGTTGACGTCCAGGTCAGCAACGGCACGCCGTCGACGGTGGCCATCGTCGCCGGCACCAGCAACCCGATCACGATCCGCAGTCCGTGGCCCGGCCAGGCGGTGACCGTCGTCGACGGCAGCACGCTAGCGACCGTGGTCGGATCGCAGAGCAACGCGACGTTCAGCATCCCGGTGCAGTCCGGCCATTCGTACCTGGTGGAGCTCACCTCGTCGCCGACGACCTCGCTGCCGTTCGCGTCGATCGGTGGCAGCCCGGCCGCCTCGGCGAAGCACCTGGGCAACGCCAGCATCGGCCTCGACTCGTCCGGAACCGCCGCTCCGGTGATCAGTCTCCGGGCGCATGCGAATGGCATGTATGTGACCGCTGAGAATGCCGGCGCTTCCCCGCTGATCGCCAACCGGACGGCAATCGGCCAATGGGAACAGTTCGACATGGTCAACGAAGGCAACGGCGCCATCGCCCTCCGGGCGCACGCGAACAACGAGTACGTCTGCGCTGACAATGCCGGTGCTTCGCCGCTGATCGCCAACCGGACCGCCGTCGGCTTGTGGGAGACGTTCGCGCTGATTCATAACTCCGATGGCAGCATCAGCCTGCAGGCGAAGGTCAATAATGACTACGTCACCGCTGAAAACGCCGGGGCATCGGCGCTGATCGCCAACCGGACCGCGATCGGGCCCTGGGAGGAGTTCGACCTCATTTACGACTAAGCAAAACGCAAGGGAGCGGACCCGCCACAGCATCGATTAGGAGTCCCAATGGAGTTGAGCCGTCGTTCGTTCCTCATCCTCACTGGCGCTGGCGCTGCGGTCGGCGCCACCGCGGGCAGCGTATTCGCCGCATCCCCGAGCGAAGCGGCGAGCCCAGCCGGTGACGTCGTCGGCAAGATAACCGTCGGCTATCAGGGCTGGTTCGCGTGTATCGGTGATGGCGCGCCGATCAATGGCTGGTGGCACTGGAGCCAGAACTGGGGCCAGCCGCCGTCACCGACCAATAACGCGATCAAGGCGTGGCCGGATATGCGGGAATACGCGAAGGGATACCAGACCGCGTACGCCAACCTCAACGGCGGCAGCCCGGCGACGCTGTTTTCGTCGTACGACCAGCAGAGCGTGAACACCCACTTCCTGTGGATGCAGCAGAACGGGTGCGAAACCGCCGCCTTGCAGCGGTTTAACCCGAACAGCAGCGAGGGCCCGACCCGGGACGCGATGGCCACCAAAGTCAGGTCCGCGGCGGAGGCCTATGGACGCAAGTTCTACATCATGTACGACGTCTCCGGCTGGACGAACATGCAGTCAGAGATCAAGACCGACTGGACCAGCAAGATGTCGGCCCTGACAGCCTCTGCCGCATACGCACGGCAGAACGGCAAGCCGGTCGTGGGCATCTGGGGGTTCGGCTTCAACGACGCCAACCACCCGTGGGGCGCCGCCGCCTGCCTGGACGTGGTGACCTGGTTCAAGGGCCAGGGCTGCTACGTGATGGGCGGCACGCCAACCTACTGGCGGACCGGCGTCAACGACTCGCGAGCCGGATACATCACCGTCTATCACGCCTTCAACATGATCTCGCCGTGGATGGTCGGGCGGATCGGCACCGCTGCCGACTCCGACAGCTTCTACACCAACGTGAACGTGGGCGACCAGGCCGATTGCAACGCGAACGGCATCGACTACCAGCCCTGCGTGCTGCCGGGTGACCTGTCCGCCCGCCAGCGGGCCCACGGCGACTTCATGTGGCGGCAGTTCTACAACATGGTCCGGGTCGGCGCCCAGGGCATCTACATCTCCATGTTCGACGAGTACGGCGAAGGCAACCAGATCGCCAAGACGGCCGAGAACGCCTCGATGGTGCCAGCAGGCTCGGGCCTGTGGGCCCTCGACGAGGACGGTACAGCCTGCTCCTCCGACTACTACCTCAGGCTCACCGCCGACGGCGGCCGGATGCTCAAGGGTCAGCTCGCCCTCACCGCGAGCCGCCCGACACTGACCACGGTCGGGACCGCCACCACCGTAGTCAGCCTGCGCTCCCTGGCCAACAACATGATCGTCACCGCGGACAACGCGGGCGCCTCCCCGCTGATCGCTAACCGCACCGCGATCGGCACCTGGGAACAGTTCGACCTGCTCAACGTGAGCAGCGGCAATATCGCCCTGCGCGCGCACGCCAACAACATGATCGTCACCGCCGACAATGCGGGCGCCTCCCCCCTGATCGCCAACCGCACCGCGATCGGCACCTGGGAGACCTTCCAGCTCATCCGCAACTCCAACGGCACGGTCAGCCTGTTCGCCCTGGCGGACAGCAGGTACGTCACCGCGGAGAACGCGGGCGCTTCCGCGCTGATCGCCAACCGCACCGCGATCGGCACCTGGGAACAGTTCGACCTCATCACCGGCTGAAGAACCGGGTCAGGCTACGACGGGGACCGGGCCCCGAGCGGGCGTTTGCCGCTCACCTTCGGCCGCGGCATTGTCCCTGGCCTCCGAACTTGCCCACATTGAGTGTCCACAATCCCGGCAGGCAGGTCGGAGGATCGGCCGCGTTCACAGGCCCTCGAACTCGCCGCGTCTCACCCCATATGTGAGTGCTGTCCACTCGTCGTGGCTGACGATCAGCTCCGGCCCTCCCGGGTCCTTGGAGTCCCGCACGGCGACGATTCCGGGGAGATTGGTGGCGACCTCGACGCAGTTCTGGCCGGTTGACGAGCTTTGGGTGCTCTTGCGCCAGACTGCGCGGGACAAGTCTGGGCGGTGAGCGGTCATCCCCTGCCTCCCTGGGGCCGATCGTGCCGCTGATCACGTCGTTCGTTCGGCTAGCGCAGCGATCATGGAACGTGACTCGTCCGGTCCGAGGGCTCGGGCGACGAGGTGGTTGAACCTCAGGGTATACCGCTCGATGTCGGCGGGCTCTTCCAAATACAGGCCGTCTGTCGCGGTTTCCAGGTAGACCATCGGCGGGTCGGTCGGGCTGTTGAAGCCAAGGATCACGAACGGGCCGTTCATGCCGGGGTGAGCGCCGACGCTGAAGGGGAGGATCTGGAGAGTCAGCGGGGTGTTGGGTCGGCTGCTGACCTCGATCAGGTGCTGGAGTTGCTCGCGCATGACTTCCGTGCCGCCAACCGGACGCCTGACCACCGATTCGTCAAGCACCGCCCACATCTCGGGCGGGTCCGGGCGCTCTAGGATCTGCTGCCGGGCCATGCGTGCGGCCAGGCGGCGGTTCAAGGTCTCGGGATCGGGCCTGGCCTGTCCGGCGCGGATGACGGCTTCGGCGTAGTTGGGGGTCTGGAGCAGTCCGGGGATGAACATCGACTCGTATGTCTGCAAGGTGGCGGCCTCGGCTTCCAGGCCGACATAGGTGCCGCTGCCGAGCACGTCGGTGTATCGGGTCCACCAGCCGCGGCGGCGGGCCTCGCGGGCGAGCTGGACCAGCGCTCTGCAGGTGGCCTGGTCGGTGACGCCGTAGACCTCCAGCAGGTCGCTGACGTCACCGGTCTGGACGCGGGACTGCCCGGTCTCGATGCGGCTGATCTTGGATGGCGACCACTCCAGGCGGCGGGCGACTTCGCTGTGGGTGAGGCCGGCTTCCTCTCGCAGGCGCCGTAGCTCGTGGCGGAGGCGTCGTCCTCGGGCGCTGGGGCTGGGAGTAGCAGGCAACGGATCTCCTCGATTTCTGCACGATCTGAACTTGCATGTTGCATCTTTAGAGCATGCGGGTCCATGATAGGGGCGAGCATCCCACGCCGGAACACGAGCTAGCAGCCGAAACACGCCGATAAGTGGTGGTCACGATGCGGACGGTGAAGAACCCGCCCCCGGCGGGCTACCTCTCGCCAGAGTTGGCCCAATTACTGGCAACGGCTCGGACGGAGATCGACCGGCATCTCAACGACGCAGGAATTTGTGCCTTCTGCCGGAAGCAATGGCCATGCCAGCGAGCCTGCCTGGCTGCATTCACCCTGGAGGCGCTGTAGGCCATGCGGGATCACGAGCGGCGGTACCGGCACTGTTGCGGGACAGTTCTCTACCCCGGGCCAGTCCCCCGAGCATTGCTCCGGTGCCGGTACCGCCTTCCACGGCCATGAGCGGACAGCGCGCGACCGTCAGGCCCTCGTGGCCGCTCCGGTCATACCTGGAACTGGGCCCATGGCCGACAGCGGTGCCCTGCGCCCGGGGGCACGCCCGGCTGGTGATGGCCGAGTGGGGACTTGCCCACCTGGCCGACCCAATAGAGCTGATCGTCTCCGAAATGGTGACCAATGGCCTGCGAGCCTCAGCCGGGCTCCTGGGCAGCCGATTCCGCGGACGATGGTCACCGGGGGTCCCACCAGTTCGCCTGTGGCTGTCCTCCGATTGCCGCACCGTCTTGGTCCAGGTCTGGGATGGCAACGACCGGATGCCAGAACGCAAAGAGCCCGACTTGAACTCGGAGGGCGGGAGAGGACTTGTCGTGGTTGAGGCACTCAGTGAGGCCCACGGCGCTTTCCGACCAGAACATGCGAGCGGGAAAGTCCTGTGGGCCAGATGCCGGGCATAGCGGCGGACTTCACCCGCGCCGAGCCGCCGAGCTCGACTGCAGCGTTGCGGCAGCCACCCAGACGTACCCCCAACCACAAGCCAGCCACCAACGGAGCAATTTGACGATGCCAGACGCCATCCCTGGCGGCCCGCGCACCGCCGCGCAACACGCCCCACATATAACAGCCAGGCCGACGGTGCGGGATGCCGCGCTCGCCGCAGCCGAGCAGTTCCTGGCCAGCACAGCCGAAGCTGTCCATCCTGGCACGCCCGCCCCGGCCTTGCTGCTCTACGCAGCGCGCTACCGCGCTCACCTCGCCGCCGTGGTCGCCGCCAGCCGCCATGCGGACCGTGCGCAATGACCATGAGCCACGAGGTCATACCTGTGGCACTCCGACAGCAGCGAGCAGGCCGCGGTGACCGAGTTAGAAGTGACCGCAGTCAAGACTGCCGAACCATTGGCGTAGGTTCACGAGCTGCCGGGACTCCGGGCGTACCGTGACCGTGGTCGGCATAACTCGGCCAGGCAGTCTGGGCATACCTCACGCCAAAGAGCAAGCGCCACCGACTGAGCAGACAGGATGTCGCTGGCATAGGCAGTTGGTCGGGTCACGCCTTGGACACTCCCCGTGGATCGCCGATCAGGCAACGTCACCAGTGACTTCGTGGCGACCGTGCAGGGTGGCCAGGTCGGCGGCGGCCCGGCCCGTGATCCAGCCCTCGCGGTCATGCACCGAGTTCACCGCGTGCTGCGTCAACTCGGGGAACATCTCCTCGACGGCCTCGTCAACGGCCCGATCTCGGGCGGCCAGCACTGGCAGCAGGTCTGTGCCCGGCGAGTCCGCGACGGCCTGCCGCTCCGCCGCCCCGGCGGCGTCGGTCAGCCGCTCGCCGATGCGCTGGGCGTAGGAGGCCAGGAAGGACTGCCGGAACGAGCGGGTACGAGACCGCCCGTAGGCGTCACGTCGCGATCCAGCATGTACTAGCGCCGTGGTCGCCTGCACCAGCAGCGAGGTGAACAGCAGCTCCACCGCGTCCAGGTCACCGGGGAAGCCGAGCACCGTGCTCAGACCCAGGTTCTTGTGCCAGATAGCGCGGCACCGGTTCGCCCCGGCCACGACGTCGAGCAGGACAGCCTTGGCCACCTCGTAGGGACTGTCGAGGAACAGTCTCCTGCCCGAGGCCTGGCCCGGCCCCGCCGCACCCGGGCCGGCGACCGCCAGCAGCGCGTCATCGATGCTGTGCCTGGACATCAGCTCCTGGGCCCGCGAGGTCAGCGCCTCGGCCTCCTCGGGGAACTCCGTCGACTCGGCCTTGGCCAGCAGCGCCCGGACCCGACCGAGCATGCGCTGATCGACCAACCGCCCTGGTTTGCATTCTGAATCCAAGGCGCCTCGCCGCGCGGTGCCGGGAAGCGGGCACAGCGAACCCAGCTCGGGCAGCGTGGCGAACGCGAACAGGGTCTCCAGAGCGCAGGTCACCGCCGCCTTCAGGTCGGTTCGCTCCCGGTCGCGCCACCGCTCCAGGTAGCCGTCGTCGCTACCCCACCACGCAGTCGCCCCTAGCACGGCCAGCTGCGCCTCCCACCGCTCATCGACGGTGACGGAGGAATAGCCGCGCATCTCCGCTGCTACCGCATCGGTCGCCAGGCGTGCGTGCCTGGCACCGAACTGGCGGCCTACCTGCCGCACCACCTCCGCGGGCTGCCAGCCTCGCTGCCACCCGGTGGTAACGGCACGCACCAGACTGGCGATGAGTGCCCGCTCCACGATCCGCTGCCAGCCGGGCACGCCCCGCATGTCAGCGAGCTTCGCGGCGCACCGGCCGAACGTGTCCTGATTCCCGTGGAACTGGGCATGGACCGCCTCGGACACCAGCTCCTCGGCAAGGTCCGCTGCTGAGGATCTCGAACCGCCGACATCCCAGTGCTGCCAGCCTGTACCGCTCGGCGCCTGCCAGCCGGTCGACGCCTGCCCGCCGGCCGCGCTCCTTGGCGCACCCTGCCCCGACCGGTGAGCCCGGCGCCTGCGCTCCTTCTCTCTGTCCTTCAGCTTCGCGCGGCGCCGCAGCCGGTTCGCCTTACCCACTGGCTCCTCCGTCGCCCGCCCTGATCACGTGGGCCGCGGTCGCGAGCGGCAGACCAAGAATCCGCACAATCTGCTTCGGCGTACAACCCCGCCCGCGCAGCTCGCGCACCCGGTCTGTCAGCTGGTGATTTCTCATCGCGGCATTCTCCCCGTCAAGCGCCGCCGAGATGACGAGCGACACACCGGAACCTGACGAATGACACACTTCCCTGCACCTGGGCCGCTTCAGGTCAGAGCGGAGATGGCTCACTGGGCAACTGACCTCACACTCCACCCGGATCAGTTGCGTCCTGGCGCTGCCTATTGGCGGTGAAGCGATCGGGCCGGTAGGGCGCGAGTTCGGCGGCTGCCGCACCGTTGACGAGCTCGGTGGTGATGAGTTGGGCCAGGTGCGCGGCGAGGGTGACGCCGCTGTGCGTCACCGCTACGTACAGGCCGCCGGCGCCGGGTAGCCACCCGACGATGGACTGGCCGTCCACCGGCATGGGGCGCACGCACACCCAGTAACCGACGACCTCAGCATCCTGCAGCCCTCGGACCACGCGGCGGGCCCGGCGCAGCAGTTCTTGCGCCCAGCGCCGCAAGTCCGCCTCGGGAGTGTGCAGGTCCACTGCTGCGTCGGGCGCCTCCAGGTGCACCAGTCCGCGAGAATGGGGCCGCAGGTGCACGTCGGGCGCATGCACCACCCGCGCCGGGCCCAGATCCGTCACCGGCCCGGCCTGCACCACGAGCCCCGGTGCTGTCGCACCCGGTTCCGCCCACGGGACAAGCGGTACCGGGCATGCCACGCCCGGCAGCGCGACCAGCTCAGGAACCCAGCGCCCCGCGCAGCACACGACCGCATCCGCCGGTATCACAAGGCCAGCGGCAGTCCGCACCGTCTGCAGCGCGCCACCGGCCGCGTGCAGGCCGGCGACGCGTCCCGGCTCACCGGTCAGCACCGTGGCCCCATATTGGACCGCCCGCTCCACCAAGTGGCTAACCAGTGGCTCGGTAAGCAGATAGCCCTCGTCAGGAAACCACGCGACTTCAGGCACCGACTTCGGTAGCCGTAGCGACGGCTCAAGCTCGGTCGCCTCGGCGACGTCAATCAGGCGCGCCGGGTACCCCCGTCCGGTGAGCATGTGTACCCGCGCGGCGAGCCGCGAGCGCCCGGGGACACTCGCCGCCCACTCGATGTTCCCGGCAGGCCGGTACCACGCCGCGCCGCCAACGCTCGCCGAAAGCCCGGCCCACGCCCGCATCCCGGCGTGATTGAGGTCATGGTAGGCACGAGGTGCCTTGTCGTTGGCGTTCAGCCAGGCAAAGCTCGACCGGGTGGCGGCGTGGCCAGGCTGGGCCTGCTCCAAGAGCGTCACCCCGATACCCGCCTCAGCCAGCCGGGCCGCCACGCACGCACCGAGCACCCCGGCGCCGACCACCGCGCACCTACGCGGCCGCATCGCGTTCTCACCAGGCATCTAATCGCCCCTCTATAGCCCTCCTGCGACGTCGATCGTGGCTCCGGTCACGTACGACGAGTCCGCCGACAACAGCCAGAGCACGGTGGCGGCGACCTCGGCCGGATCCCCCATCCGTCCCATCGGAACCTGGGCCAAAGCCCGGCTCAGGTAGTCCTGGTCCTGGGTGAGACGGGTTTCGGTCGCGATGACACCGCAGCGCACGATATTGACGCGAATGCCCTCCGCCGCCACCTCCTTGGCGAGGCCGAGCGACATCGTCTCCACCGCGCCCTTGCTGGCGGAGAAGTGTACCCAGGTGCCGGGAGCTCCGGTCTTAATAGCTACTACCGACGAGAGCATAACGATCCCGCCGCCGCTACCGCCGTTCTTAGTCGAGAGCCGATTTACCGCCTCCCGCGAGCAGAGAAATGCTCCGAAGACATTGGTACGGAATACCGACTCAAGCTCTTCGATCCGCAACTCGGCCAGCCTGGCGGGCTCACCGGCAAAGACGGCGTTGTTGACGAGGCCACCCAGGCTGCCGAACGCGTCGTCAACAGCCTGGAAGGCCCGCTGCACGTCGGCCTCGTTGCCGATATCCGCCGCAATCGCGATGGCCCGCCCGCCTGTCTTCTCGATCTCGCCGACCACGCGTGCGGCATCGTCGGATCGCGACCGATAGATCAGCGCGACCGGCGCGCCGGCCCGCGCGGCGCGTAGCGCGATCTGCGCTCCGATTCCGCGCCCGCCGCCCGTCACCACGAGCGCTGCCGCAGCCTTCGTGTTCTCCGGCAACATCTCAACTCCTTTCTTGCGGGTGCATGAGCGCTGACTTGGACGGGGCGAGCGCGGCTGCTATCACTCCTGTGGCGGCAACTGCCGCAGCGACCCATTCAGCGGGCTTGAACCCGCTGATGAACGATGCGGACGAGGCGTAGCTGCCGTGGGCAGCGAACACCGCAGCGAGGATCGCGACGCCGAACACGCCGCCCAGTGCGTTCAGCGCGTTGTTGGTGCCGGCGGCCACGCCGACGTCGGCGGGCGGGACGGAGGCGGTCACGGCGTTGGCGACGGTGGGGAAGCACATCGCGATGCCCACACCGGCGATGATCAGCGGCGCGACCAGGGTGCCGTAGCTCACTCCGGGCTCGGTGACGAACGCCAGCCAGCCCAGCCCCGCCGCCTGCAGGACCAGGCCAAAGAACATGAACGGCTTGTTACCGATCTTGTCGGCGAGCGCGCCGGCGACCGGCGCCACCACCATGGGCATGGCCATCCAGACCAGGATCCGCAGGCCGGCGTCCAGCGGGGAGTAGCCGAGCCCGATCTGGAACAGCTGGGTGATGAAGAACAGCGAACCGATCAGCGAGATGAACTGGAAGAAAATCACCGCGTTGGCGGTGGAGAAGGCGCGCCGGCGGAAGTAGGCCAGCGGCAGCATCGGGTAGCGTGCCCGCCGTTCCCAGGCCAGGAACCCGGCCACGAGCAGCACTCCCGCCGCGAGCGCCCCGGTCACCTCGGCGCTGCCCCATCCGGCCGACGGTGCCCGGACCGGTGCCCAGGTCAGCGCGAACAGCCCGGCCCCGACCAGGATCAGGCCGATGATGTCCAGCTGCGGCCGGGGGCCGCGGCTCTCGCGCAGCCGCGACGCGGACAGCGCCGCGGCGGCGAGCCCGATGGGGACGTTGAGCCAGAATATCCACTGCCAGGACAGTCCCTGCACTATCGCGCCGCCGACGATCGGCCCGGCGGCTACCCCCAGGCCGGTGATCCCGCCCCAGATCCCGATCGCCGTCCCCCGCTTCTCGGCCGGGAACGCGTCGCTGATCAGGGTCAGGGTGAGCGGCACCAGCACGGCCCCGCCCGCGCCCTGCACCACCCGCGCCGCGATGAGCAGCCCGGCGCTGGCCGACAGCGCGGCCAGGACCGAGCCGGCCACGAACACCAGCAACCCGGTCACGAACATGCGGCGCCGGCCGAACCGGTCCCCCAGCGCGGCGCCGGTCAGCATCAGGCAGGCGAAGACAAGGTTGTAAGCGTTGATCGTCCACTCAAGATCCGACAGGCTCGCCCCCAGGTGCGCCCGCAGCGTCGGCAGCGCCGTGGCCACGACCACTACGTCCAGGGCGGCCATGAAGGCCCCGACCGAGGCCAGCGCGAGCGTCCAGCCTGTGCGGGACGGCCCAGCGGCGACGCGGGCCTGCCCATTCATGGAGCCGCCCGCGGGCTGGCCGCGACCGCGGCTGGTGGCCGGCGCAGCAGATGCCTGGGACATGTCAGTTTCTCCGTTCTATGTGGCTTGCCTGGCGTCCGGTCCCTGCCGGACCGGGAGTCACGGATCGTGCGGCGGCGCGGGCGGGCATCACGTCACCGGGCTGAGGCCGGCGGCAGTGAGCAGGTAGGCGTCCTGGTCGCCGCCGGGGTCGGTGGCGAGGTCGATGATGGCCTTGCCTACCTGCCCGGGGGTGAGGGCGGGGCCAAGGCGTTCCAGGAGGGCGGGGATGTCGATGCCCGCCCTGGCGGCGTAGGCGGCGACCGCCGCGGCGCCCAGGCCGGTGGCCGGCGTCAGCTGCGGGAGCACCGAGGTGAACGTGATGCCGAGCGATTCCCGGCCGGACTCCTCGGCGGCATAAGCGGCAATGAACCGGATGGTGGCCTTGGCTCCGGCGTAGCCGCCCGACAGCGGCGAACCCCGCAGCGCCGCCCCGCTGGAGAACGCGATGACCACGCTGCCTGGCTCCAGGGGAAGCAGCAGCGCTTCGCGTGTCCATCCGAACACGTGCTGTACGTCGACAGCCCAGTTGCGGCTGAACGTCTCCCAGGTTTGCTGGTGAATCGGCCGCGGCAAGGGGGCCGCCCCAGCATTGAGCACCAGTGTCCGAGGGCGGTACTCATCGAGGAGCTGGCCGGCGACGACCGGGTCCGCGGCATCAGCAGCGACCGGGATGAACGTGCCGCCGAGCTGTGCGCGCAGTTCCTCCAGCGCGACCCGGTCACGGGCGACGCCGACAACCTTCGCGCCGGCCTGGGACAGTGCGGTCGCGATACCGCGGCCAAACCCCCGGCTGGCGCCGGTGACGAGCGCTGTTGTTCCTGAGATTTCCCGCGATGGCATGCTGGGCTCCTTGAGGCGGTCGTGTGAAGCGACGTGAAGCTGCGTCTTTTGCGCGTTCATCGGTACAGATCCGGGCGGTCGCCAAAACTCACTGGCCCGCACCACCGGATGGGCCGGTTACTTTTCCTCCCGCACCGGATCTATACAAGTGACGGCATACGCGCCGGAGCATCCGCGGTCGGACCAGAGGGAGCAGCGATGTCAGCCACGGCCAGGGCACAGCCAGGCAGCGGCCCGCCGGGCAGCGAGGACTTCGCGCGGCTGACCGACCCGTTCCGGGATGAGTTGCTGGCGCACTGCTACCGCATGCTCGGCTCGGTCCACGACGCCGAGGACCAGGTACAGGAGACCCTGATCCGCGCCTGGCGGTCCTACGGCGAATTCGAGGGGCGCGCGTCGCTGCGGACCTGGCTGTACCGGATCGCGACCAACGCCTGCCTGCGGGCGCTGGAGAACAGCAACCGCCGGCCGTTGCCGTCCGGCTTGGGCGACCCGAGCGAGAACCCGGAAGCGCCGCTGGCCACCAGGCAGCCCGAGGTTCCGTGGCTCCAGCCCATTCCGGACGCGCTGTTCGGCGCAGAACCCGCCGATCCGGCCTCGATCGTCACCTCACGGACGAGCATGCGGCTCGCCTTGATCGCCGCCTTGCAGTACCTGCCCGCCCGGCAGCGTGCCGTGCTGATCCTGCGCGACGTGCTGCGATGGCGGGCAGCAGAGGTCGCCGAGTTGCTCGGCGTCTCGACCGCCGCGGTGAACGGCGTGCTGCAGCGGGCCCGGGCGCAGCTCGAGCGGGCAGCCCCGGCGGAGGACGAGATTCACGAGCCTGCGGACCCCGGCGACCGAGCCCTGCTCGGCCGGTACGCCGCCGCGTTCGAGAACGCCGATATCACGGCCCTCACGCAGTTGCTGCGTGACGACGCCGTGTTCGAGATGCCGCCGATACCTACCTGGTTCACCGGCCGTGAGCTGATCGGGCGCTTCCTCCAGGCCCGGGTCCTCACCCAGCCCGGCGAGTTCCGGATGATCCCCACGGCCGCCAACGGCCAGCCCGCGCTCGCCGCCTACATGCTGGGTCACGACGGAGTGCACTACGCACACGGGATACAGGTGCTCACCATCGCCGCATCGCACGTCACACGGGTCGTCTCATTCAACGACCCGGGCCTGTTGGCGATATTCGGCCTGCCACAGACCCTCCCCGCCGCGCCGGCTGCGGCGCCGGGACCACGCCGATGACCCAGGCAGGCGCGATAGCATGGCCCGCCGACGGGACCGGGCTGCTGGAACCAGCGATCAGCTACGCCCTCGCCGCGGTCCGGGCCGTCACGCCGGAGTTCCTGTCGCACCCGACGCCCTGCCGGGGATGGGACCTGCGGATGCTGCTCAGGCACACCAACGAGTCCCTGGCCGCACTTCATGAGGGCATCGACACCGGATGCGTTGACCTGGACCCCCCGGTAGATGACGGTGACCTGGCGGCGGACCCCGTCCGGGCCTTCCACGATCGTGCCTGCCGGCTCCTGGCCGCGTGGACCGGCCTGGGCCACCAGCACCAGGTCATCGACATCGCCGGCTGCCGGCTGGCGGCGAGCATCATGGCGGGCGCGGGCGCCCTCGAGATCGCCGTCCACGGCTGGGACGTGTCCCGGGCGTGCGGACACCGCCAGCCGATCCCGCACGCCCTCGCCATCGACCTCCTGGCGATAGCCCCGCTGCTGGTCCCCGACACCGGCCGACACCCCCTGTTCGCGGCGCCGGTCATCGTGGCACCGGCGGCCGGCCCCAGCGACCGGCTCGCCGCCTTCCTTGGCCGCACCGTTGCGTGATCTTGAGTCTTGAACATTCTCTGACTAGAGTCAGGGAATGTCCCGAGAAGACCACACCGGATCGGTCCGGAGCTTCAATCGAACTGTGACCCAACGCATCGGTGCGCTCAACGAGGAGTACCTGAGCCGGTCCCGTCCCTTGGGGGCATCACGGGTGCTGTGGGAGATCGGAGACGACGGCGCGGACGTCAAGACGATCCGGGCCCGGCTCGATCTCGACTCCGGCTATATGAGCCGGCTGCTGCGCAGGCTTGAGGCCGACCACCTGATCTGGGTGCACCCGGCTCACGGCGATCACCGGGCACGCGTCGTTCAGCTCACTGATACGGGCCGGACTGAGCGGCTGGAGCTGGACAGGCGCAGCGACGACCTCGCCCGGTCGCTTCTCGCCCCCCTGAACGACCAGCAACGGGCTCGGCTCGTCGAAGCGATGGCGACGGTCGAGCGGCTACTCACCGCCGGCCTGGTCGAGATCACGGTCGAGGACCCCACCAGCAGCGCCGCCCAGTTCTGCCTGCGGTCCTACTTCGCCGAGCTTGACTCTCGCTTCGACGCCGGGTTCGATCCCGATGCGAGTATCCCGGCCGCAGCCTCCGAGCTCGTTGAACCCGCCGGTCTCCTGCTCCTGGCCCAAATCCACGGCGAACCGGCCGGGTGCGGGGCCCTGAAGTTCCACGGTTCCGAGCCGGCCGAGCTCAAACGGATGTGGGTCGCCGCCCGCGCCCGGGGCCTCGGTGTCGGACGGCGCATCCTGGCCGAACTCGAGCGGCACGCTCGCCAGCGGGGCGTAACCGTGGTGCGCCTGGAAACCAACCGGCGGCTGACCGAGGCGATCCACCTGTACCAGTCCGCCGGGTACGCCGAGGTCCCCGCGTTCAACGAGGAGCCCTACGCCCACCATTGGTTCGAGAAACGGCTGGCGAACTCTCGAGACCCCAGACCGGACCCCCAGCCAGCTACTGGTCGGCATGAATGACCGAGTTATGGCCCGCTACCAGCGCCGATATCGCCGCGTGCCGGGTGGTGGACAGTTCGTATCAACCATTGCGCCGATACCTGCCGCCCATCTCCGAGCGCAATGTCTACTCTTGGATTAAGACTTGACGCGCTGTAGCGTGATAGCTGCGGCGTTGTGTGATCTGATGCGCATCGGAATGGATTCTGCCGACTTATGCCGAGGTGCTCAAGGTCAGGCGCTACCACAGGGCAGGATGAGGACGTCCCGGCTACTGGAGGGTTACAAGGTGACTATCGCAGGGTTGCGAAAGATGACGTCACATACCTACATGATCCTGATCAGGGATGGCAGCCTGGCCCTCGCTGTCGGCGCGGCACTGGAGGATCGCCTGGTGCGGGATGGCCACGACGCGCTCGCGCTGGTCCCCGCTGTCCGCGGGCTGGAATTCGCCGAGGCAGGCTATCACCGGCACCTCGGGATGTGGCAGGCCGACGCTGGGCATCCCAGCCGGGCACCGCATGTGGTGGCCCTTTATGAGGATGGCCTGCTGAAGAGGCTGGAAGCCCTCGGGCTGGCCGCGTATGTTGGCATTCCGCAAGAGGAGGAATGGCGGATCGTCCACTGGGACAATGACGCTGGTGCCATCTTGCTGCCCGTCGCCACTGCCCGCGACCTCGTCGAGGCTGTGGCTGACCATACTCCCTGGTCGCGATACGCGCTCGAGGTGTCGAAGAGGGCGTCCCTGGGCCGCGATGGCCGCCGTGCCGTGTCGGGCGGGCCGCCCGCGCTATCCCGCAAGCTCGCGGTGGCCAGCGCGGCGGGTGTCGCGGGCTCACTGCTGCTCGTTGTCCCCGCCGCACCGGCCGTAGCGTCTAGCAGCACCCCCCAGGTGCCCGCGCGACCGGGCGCGGCCTCCAGCGGCACGGTGGCTGCGGTCGAGACTGCGGTCGAGACCACCCAGATTCCCGCGGACGGGTTCAGCAGCGACGCCCGGGTCCCCGCCCCTGGCAGCGGAACACCCGCTAGCAGTGGCAGCTTGCTCGGCCAGGCCGCCACCGGCGTTCAGAACTTCATCAACCAGATCGGCACCGCTGTTCAGCGCGGCCTCGAACTCCAGGGCCAGGCCGAGATAACCAATGCCCAGATGAACATGCTCGCGGCACAACAGGTCGTAGCCGCCTTGCCCTACGCCTGGGACGGCATGTTCTACGGGGCGGAAAGAGGCTTTGCGGCCGGCACCGGCGCTGGCATAGTTGTCGGCGGGGTAATCGGGGGGCTCGGCGGCACCGTTGTCGGCCCCGTGGGCACGGCAACCGGCATCTACGGTGGCGCCTATGTCGGAGGCGAGACGGGTCTCATATTCGGCACCGGCATAGGAGCCGTCGCCGGTGCCGTCTGGGGCTTCTTCCACGCCCCAACCTGGGGCGCTCCCCCGCAGGGCAGCATCACACTCGGCCCCGCGCCGGGCAGCAGCAGCACCGTGCCGGGCATTCCCCCGGGATTCAGTAACGAGTTCGGGATCGGCGCGAACGGCCAGCCTCTTGGCCGGAGCACCACCACGCAGGGCGCCCCCCCGCAGGACACCACCACGCCCGGCGCTACCGCCCCCTCACAGGGCGCCCCCCCGCAGGACACCACCACGCCGGGCAGCACCCAGGGCGCCACGCCCGGCAGCACCCCATCCCAGGGCACCACCACTCAGGGCGCCACGCCCGGCAGCACCCCATCCCAGGGCACCACCACCACGCCGGGCAGCACCACCCAGGGCACCCCATCCCAGGGCACCACCACCGCATCGGCCGCCGCTCCGGGTGGCACACCCTCCCAGAGCACCACCACCGCACCGGCCGCCGCCCCGCCGGCCACACCGTCCCAGGGCACCACCACCGCGGCCACCCCACCGGCCACACCGTCCCAAGGCACCACCACCGCACCCGCCGCCCCGCCCGCCACGCCCTCCCAGGCCACCCCCACCGCAC
>Ga0207684_10000973_pt1 | contig 32084 bp, 32 predicted proteins | sample KBSK5501metaG_FD_184342 | JGI IMG/M metagenome (GOLD analysis project Ga0207684, IMG submission 184342) | Corn, switchgrass and miscanthus rhizosphere microbial communities from Kellogg Biological Station, Michigan, USA - KBS K5-50-1 metaG... | ecosystem: Host-associated > Plants > Roots >... | reverse complement strand
TTACCACGAAGAAGACCCTGCTGAGAGGGCCGCTTGGACGGTTCGCATCCCCGACGGGGGTATCTTTATGCCGCTTAGGTGAGATAAGGAAAAATTGTCTACGGGCAGCAAGAAGCCTGTAATCAGCGACTTGTGATTTGATTATTTAATCTAGGAGACTACAGAATATCCATCACTCGTGAAAATTATATCGCCCTCGATACGTGGGAATGTCGGAGGAGCCACGGGACCGTGGACCCCTATGTCGATGGGGAATTTGAAAGCACGTTGCCACCAGAATTTCGGCGATAAGTTTTTTATAAAGTCTCGGGGCTGTTCCTTTGGCAAGACGCAGCCCCAAGAAAGCCCTGATGATTCTTGCAGTATCTGATGCGCGTGCGAGACTCCTTCGCAGACCTTGACGGACAATTCCAACCGTTCCCGAGTCTTCAGCCGCTTCTGATCGCAGTAATCGGTGATCGGCACACCTGGCACGTAGTCCATCACTAAGTAATGGCGACGACGTTTCCGTCGCCGGTTCCGTCGATGATGTGGCCGTTGGTGATGACGAGATCGAAGGCGGGAGTTGGGGCTTGGGCTGAGAGCGCCCAAGCAAGGGCTAGCAGGAGCGGGAAAATGCAGACGAAACGTTTTTTCTTGAGCGTTCAAAAAGTGCGGGTTCCCATCATTGTTCCTCGTTCCTCCTTGCTGTCAACCAGCCCCACTTCTCGCGAAGGACGCGAGAAATGGGGCATCCACGGCCGCTGGGACGGCGGCGCTACGGAACCGCACCACCGCGAACCGCGGCTGCAATCGCGCCTAGGGCAATCCAGATTCCCAGGGCCAGCCATTCGTATGCAGTGAAGTGGCCGGGCACTGCCGGGACGATTTTCATCAAGATCATGCAGAGTCCCACGAGTAATCCAAACATAGCCACGCTTCTTTCGGCTATGGAGAGCGGGATGCCGCCGGATGGTGCTCGGCGCGCGAGGGCTAGACAGGCCGCGCAGGCGGCTGACCAACCGATGGCGCAGGCGACGGAGCCGACCTCGGTAATCGGAACCAGAATAGCGTCTCCCAGGAGCATGCATGCAGCAGTGGCAAGCCCGACCAAGAGCACGGCGAGAGATGGAGTCTGATAGCTAGGGTGAATCTGCCCGGCACGAGTGTGGACCATGCCGCGGCGTCCCAAGGCAAAGAGCAAGCGACTGGCGGCGACGAAGTTTCCGTTGAAGCATTTGAACAGCGACAACAGGGCCGCGGCCAGGATGATGTTAACGATCCAGCGGGCGCCTAGCGCGCGCTGGAAAGCGACTGCAGTCATAAATTTTTCGCCGATCAACTGGTGCCAGGGAGCTACGAAACTGACGGCGGCGACGATCACGCCGTAGAAGACGGCGCCGACGACAATGGCCATCCAGATGGCACGGAAGAAGCTGCGGGCGCCGAATTCTGGGCTGGCTTCCTCGGCGGCTTTTCCTACAGATTCGAAGCCTGTCATGAAATAAGGAACGATTTGGATAACAAGAAAAATGGATACAAACGGAGTGTGCGTGAACAACGGGGGAAAGTTGCGCGGCGATCCGCGGCTCGCACCCAGGGCTATAAAGAGGATGAAGAGTGCCAGAGTGCCGAAGCTCGTCCAATTTTGAAACGTCGCGCTCAGCCTAACGCCGCGGTAGTTAAGGACGGTGAGGAGCGCGGTAAGAACGAGGCCAATGACCAGATGGGGAAGAAATATGGGACGGCTGGCGATGCGATAGAGTTCCACGGAGTCGAGCGCGGGGAAAATGTAGCCAGCGATACGGCCGACGGCTACAGCCTCCCACGGACAGACGATGAAGTAGGCGAGGGTCATCATCCATCCCGTGGCGAAGCTGACGGGGCGGGGAAAAACCGCCGAGGTGTAGGCGACTTCGCCAGCGGCGTCGGGCATCGCCATCACCAGCTTGCCGTAGACCCAACCGATGGGAAATAACAGCGCGCTCCCTATGGCGAAGCCAAGTACTGTTCCCAGAGAACCGCCGCGCAAGAGCCAGTCGTCCATGATGACGAGCCAGCCGACGCCCACCATGGTCCCCCAGCCCAGGGTGAAGTAGTCGGTGACGCGCAGTTTGCGGGGCGAGTGGGGCATGGTTAACGCAAAATGTTCAGAAGAGGCAGATCATCTCGTAGAGCAGGTTGGCCGCGAGCAGCGACGTTATTTCGCCGTTGTCGTAGGGCGGCGAGACTTCTACCAGGTCGCATCCGACAAGGTTCTGTCCTTTCAAACAGCGCACCAGGTCGAGGATCTGCGCGCTGGAAAGTCCACCGACCTGGGGAGTGCCCGTGCCGGGAGCGAATGCTGGATCGACGACGTCAATATCAAGAGTGAAATATACCGGCTTGCCTCGGAATTTCTTCAGGACGCGCGCGACGGATGCGGCTCCCGAGCGGTGGATTTTCTCCGAAGTAATCACATGGAAGCCCTGCTCGCGGCCGAAGCTGAAGTCACCTTGGGAGTAAACTTGGCCCCGTAAACCCGCCTGCAACACGCCGCCTTCTAACAGAAGACCCTCTTCGACCGCGCGGCGGACTGGTGTTCCGTGCGAGTGCGGACTGCCGAAGTAACCGCTCCAGGTGTCGTTGTGGGCGTCGAACTGGACCAGGGCTACGGGTCCATGGCGTTTGTGAATGGCGCGGAGAATCGGCAGAAGGATGGAGTGGTCTCCGCCCACGCAGACGGGGCGTGTTTTCTGGGACAAGACCGCACTTAACTGATCAGCAACGCGGCGGAACGTGTCTTCGATCGAAAGCGGGTTGAGCGAGAGGTCACCATAATCTGCGATACGCCACTTTTTGAACGGATTGCAGTTCAACACAGGATTCCAGGGACGAATGATGGAGGACTGTTCGCGTACGTGCCGAGGCCCAAAGCGGGCGCCGGGACGGTAAGTGGTGCCGCCGTCGAATGGGATACCGATGAGCGCTAGATCGAGTTCGCCAGCTCGAGGGATGTGCGGCAGACGCATGAAAGTGGACAGCCCTGAGAAGCGAGGGTAGACGAGCGCGTCGGTGGGCTGAGGGTGCGGCTTGGCAGATTTTTTCGATGGCATCGGGCTGCGCGATTATAAAGCACTGCCGTGTATCCGCGAATGACTAATGGCTCCCACAAAAACGATCAACCACTAAGGGCACGAAGTTTCATGAAGGGCTTGCTCGTCGGGAATTCCCCAGGTGCCTGACCCGCGCTCCGGTTGACGCCGGCTCTTCAGTCTCCTACCATGCCCCGCAGGGAGTGGGCGCTCTTCACTTGCTCGGCCAGACCATCTTGCATTACCACGTCATCGAAAATGCTGGACGGTGTAGGGATGGGTATCGTCTAACAAGGCCGGGGACACGACGCTGCATCGTTTTGCTGCTCTGAAGTTTCTGCCGGAAGAATAATTGGCGAACGACCAGCAGGCTTTGGCCCGTTTCCAGCGCGAGGCGCAGGCCGCTTCTGCCCTCAGCCATCCCAATATCTGCGTGATATACCAGATTGCCCAGCACGAAGGTCATCCTTTCATCGTCATCTCAGCCAGACGAACTGGACGATGGTTAGTAGTGGGGAGTGACCTACGCACCTACTGCAGCTTCTCGTACTCCGCCTTGGCTTGCTTCAAGGATGGGGATTTCGGGATCGGCGTCTTTCCAGAGTGTGAGAAAATCTTTATAGGCGGCGAGTGCCCGGACGCGGGCGGAATCGGCATCCGCTCCCTGCGATGTTCTCGACTCCAAGGCGTTGGCACAAGCCACTCCCAGATGCGCCAACGCTCCCGTCCGGCAGTTCCAGACGATGCCGCTGTGGTGGAGAATCTTCTGAAACTCGCCGGCGGCAGCGCTGCCCTGTCCAGCGGCTAGGTATGCCTCTCCACGTACATACACAGGATAGAGGCAAGAAATATTGGAGACGAACTGAACTTGCCCTAGCTCGTCTAACATATTCTGCCATTCGGTTTTCCGCCGCTTGTTTATCGGCCTCCCGCTATCGAAGGATAGCCTCAGCCCTTGGATGTTGAAAATAGGATTCACAATTACTCCCCCCTAGGATTCGATGCCCGTGTGGTTGAGTCAGCCCAAGTGCCGGGGGACGTAATTCGGTTTATGTTTCCATACTTTAGGCCCTCAAAACGGGTGGTTTTACGGCGTTTTGCGGCGAAGGTCAGTTTCAGGTTCTGTCAATCTCATCGAGGATGCTATTCAGTTCATCCATGCCTCTCGAGGCAACGAGACCAGACAGCCTGGCATACTGTCTTGCAGTGCGTCACGCGGGACAAGGGGAAGGGTATTGGAGAGGTAAGATCTCAGTCCTCCGCACCTCTGAGCCACCATTACAGAACGTTTATGGGTGGGTCCTACCCGGAGCGCTGATTGGCACGAAGACCGAGCGCTGCGAGAGTGCATTCACAGTATTTTGATTGTGAAGTTAACGCTGATCTTGGCTTGCGTTTCGACCGGCTGCCCATTTTGTAAATACGGCTTGAAACGCCACTGGCGTACGGCTTCCGCCGCGGCCGAGACCAGTATGGGAGGACCGCTCAGCACGCGCAGGTCACGGATGCCTCCGTCGGCACTGACGAACGCCTGAAGCAGCACGGATCCCTGAACCTTCATCTGCCGGGCCAGCGAGGGATAGAACGCCTCTACGGCTTGCGGTAGTGCCTCAGGCTGATCGGAAGGTATCCGCGTCCGCTCCGCAGCACTCGTGGCCGGACTCCACTGGAACGCCGTCGAGCCCGCGGCCCGAGTGCCCGAGTTCGGCGGCATCTCAACCTTCACCGAGTTGTTGCCAGGATAAAGGGTGCGGTGTGTGTCGCCGGCCACTACTTCCACTTCCATTGGCGGAAGCTCAGTACGCGTGGCCGCGATGACGGTCCGGGCGACCGCGGTCGGGGCGGAACTCTTGGCAGCAACTTCGTTCTTCGTCTTGGCAGTTGGAGCAATCTTGGCCGTGGGCGCCGGATTCCCGATGGATGGTGCTTGCGCTACTCTGGTCGGAGCTGGGGAGGTCTGGTCCACGTCCGTGGTCTGGTCTGAACCGAACCAAGTTGTGTAGTCCTTCACCACAACCACGGCAAGAGTGACCAGCAAGATGACTAGCGTAATGAGCATCCTGCGACGGCTCTTGTTTTCCGCTTCCGGCCTTTGCATCAGCTCCGCCATGTCTTGCCTTTTCCTGTCTGCTGCCCAGATCTCTGAACGTCCCCGCTAAGGGTTTCCTTCGTACGTAAGATGTCACGCTTTGGGGAGGGGGAGAATGGCACCGGGGGGCGACAGCCATAGCACAAAAGGGGAATACGATTCGAAAGGGCTTTCCAAGCCAAGGCTTGCTTGCTATCGCGGGCGGCGCACGCAAGATGTCTGCTCTTGACTCAGGGCCTGGAGAGACTCGCAGCCCATGGCGTTCAGCGCAAGAAAGGGCATCGAATACTGCTGATTTCGAAGGCCGAAATGCATGGCAACCAAGAAATGGTCACGAGAGAGCCTAACCCATTCGTGCCGTACCTGGCATCCCTGATCATCCTAAGCGGCTACCGCAAAACCGTCCACTCCCATCGATAGCACGGCGAGTGCAAGGCGCGAGGCGGTACCCTATTGCTGGTTAAGCTCGGCCAATGGAACTCGCGCCGAAGCGCCTGACCCCCATACTTCGGTCGAGCAGCCGAACTCGCCGCCCGTGGAAAACCTTTTCCTCCCCCTATGGAAATGTCCTTCCTCGTCCCACCCATTACTAAGTTTCAACGGTAATCGGAAAGTAATGCTCAAGGTAACCTCTAGCGAGACAATCCCGCGCCGGACCGGCCGACTCACAATCAATGCAAACGCAACCTAAGTGCTTTTAACCACGTAGATTGCGAGTGCAAGCTGTTCATTCTGGAGCGATCCTCACTGTTCGTCTTCAATCGCAATCCGCCCTGGCACTGCGTTTGCTCTTCTAGTTGACGACTTCCCCCTCGAACACGATGTCGACACTTACGCACACGCTAATAGTCTGGAACCTGTTCGTTGCCTGCTGTTTTGCGCAGACACCAGCCTTCAAGGTGTTGCCGTGGAATAACCACACAGCCGCGGTGTCGCTCACCTTTGATGACGCGAGACCAGTCCAATTGGATGTCGCGGTTCCTGAACTTAACAAACGCCATCTGCGCGCAACTCTGTTTGTCACTGTGTCAAAGCTCACTCGGTTGGACGATTGGCGAAAGGCGCACTTGCAAGGGCATGAAATTGGCAACCACTCCGTGAGTCATGAACACGCGAGCGAGTTAACCAAAGCAAGCGAGGAGATACAGGTAGAGGACGCAAAACAGTTTCTCGAAAGCAATTTCAAATGCGGCGTTAACATCTTTGCCTATCCCTACGCCGAGCTTTCGCCGGGCCTGCAGTTTTGGGTGAAAAAATATAACTTCGCGGCCCGCGGCTGGCGAGGCGATGGCAATCTGCTCTATGTTACCTCGGATGCTGAGCCCGATTGGTACAACCTTCCCAGCCAACCAATTTACACAAAGTACGATGCTGCAGTTTACAAAGGCTGGATCGGCCGGGCAATGGCAATGGGAGCCTGGACTACGATCCAAATTCACGGAATTGGTGATCCCTCCACCGGCTTTGAGCCCATCCCTCAGGATAGGTTCCTCTTCCTTTTGGACTACTTAAAAAGCCAGCAGGACGAAGGGTTATGGATCGCTCCCTTCGGAGAGGTAGCCGCGTACTTACGTGCGCAAAAGATCCTGGAACAAGTACAGTCGCAGAATTACAAAAACGACCAGAAGTTCACCTGGGAAGTTCCTTCTCCGTTCCCGCGTGGCGTGGTTCTCAAAGTAAGACCAATTGGCCAGGGTCATCAGCATCTTTATCAGAGCGGACGCGAATTACATCGGAACGGTAGTGGGGACTATTCGGTCTCGTTCGACCTACGCGAGCTAACCGTCGGGGGTCAGTTGTGAAGAGACTTTGCGTCATCCTCCCTGCAAAAGACGAACGGCTCGGTATACGTAGATCGCTCAAGAGCATTCTCAATGCTGGCATCCTGCCACTGGACGTCTACGTTATCGATGACGGTTCGAGCGACGGAACCGGGGAGATCGCTCGCTCCTTCGATGTAAACGTTCTACGAAACCCGAAGAACATAGGCAAGGCGAATAGCCTTGCCAGAATCGCCTCAGCATTCGACTTAGCTCGCCGGTACGACTACATCTGTCTGATGGATGCCGATACGGAGGTTTGCAATACCTACTTTCGTGTAATCAAGGAGAGTTTCAGAGATCCATGCGTGGCGACCGTGTGCGGGCGGGCGAAAAGTGCCCCGCACAACTGGCTCACAGCTTATCGCTGCCTTGCCTACTGGATGTCGCACTCCATTTACAAAGTGGGGCAAAGCAATATGGGAGTGATTACCGTTACGCCCGGCTGTGCCTCCAGTTTTCGCGCGGATGTATTCCGGCAACTCGAGTGGACGCACGACACCATTGTCGAGGATATGGATTGCACGATTCAGATTCATCGCAAACAGCTGGGAAAGATCGTATATCAACCACAAGCTATTGTTTCAACGCAAGACCCGCGCACCTTACGTGACTATGTGAAGCAGATGTATCGCTGGCATACCGGAGCGTGGCAAGTCGGACAGAAATACGCGATGCTTACAGGGCTGAGCAAGATTGATTGGGAATACAAATTACTTATGGGGGAGGGTTTGTTTTTCGCAGCCCTGCTTATGTCGTTCCCCCTCTGGCTTAGTCTGTATCCGCGATTTGCACTTTATGCGGTCGCCTCTGATCTCGCCGTTCTCATGATGCTGTCATTGGTTTGCAGCGTATCCGATTGTCGAGCTGACGTCTTCATCAGCTCTCCGTTGTATGGGCTGATGCGTTTTGTGGATTGTTCCGTGCTGCTCTACACGTTTTGGAAGGTTGTGGTCAGAAAGAAGCAGGTGAGCGGATGGTTCGCCGTCAAGAGGTATTGATCCCAAAAACTATGAACAAGTGGCTATTCACATTCGTGGCCGTTCTCATATCGGCGGGTGTATCGCCGGCGCAACAAAGTGCCGCGCCTGCGCTACAAAGGAGTTTTGCCGACACCATCGGATTGCCGGGACAGACCTGGACCACCATGGGTAATCTGAGTCCAATCGAACACAATAACGGTTACTTACAAACCTATGTCGAGCAGACTGCGACGGTGTTGGCTGCTGACTCTGACTCGATTACTTTAACGCCGTACTTCTCCCTGGGCGTGGTTCTCGACACTAAAGGTTATCGCTGGAATAACAAAGCCCAACCTCGAGTCGGCATAAGGCTAAACAAGTTCTTTCACAACGGCGTCGTGAGTGTAGGCATTGCGTACTCCTATGAGAATCGTTTCAACGGCATGACCAGCAGCGGGCCTACGCTGTATGTTCAGGACTGGTTCGGTTGGCAGTCGGCATTTCATAAGGCAAGTCGTTTCCCGGGATCTTCTTGGGTAGCGGTCGGCAACCTATCTCCCGTCGAACGCGGCAACATCATCGGCCAGGGATATCTCTCACAGGGGATTGTCGCCAAGAGGTTTCCGGGGTTCTTACTTGTACCGTACGGCGAGAGCACGGTGTACCGCGACAGCCACGGTTTCGATTGGGACAACAAGGCCACTTATGGCGGGGGAATGAAGGCCATCATCCCGCACGGCGAACTTTACACAGAGATTGGTGCAGCTTATCTGCGTGAAAATCGCTTCAATTCAGGCAACTCTGCATCAGGCCTAACCGTATTCATGAATTGTTCGTTCCAGTGGAATCTTTTAGGCCGAAAGGCAGGTAGATAGAAGTGACATATCTTGGCTTTGGAAGCGTCTCCGGCATTATCCACCTTATGGCCAGACTCTCTTCTGGAGGCTGCGCCATTGCGATTGTGACTGTGTTGCTGGTGCTGTGCCAATGAAGGTATTCGCGCTGACGTTAGCGCGGAAAGATCATCGGCAAGTTGGAGTGGAAGGACCGTATATGGAGCATTTGTTATTCAGTTCAATTCCAAATCCGCAATCGCGCTGGAAACCGTTCTTGACCAGTTGGAGCGTTCAAGCGGTCGTGGTGGCTTCTCTGGTAACAGTAAGCGCGATGTTCCCGCACACGGTCGCCCAGGCCCGCCGGTTTGCTGCCACAAGGCTCGTGGCCTACGAAGCACCGCTACCGCGCGAGTTTCAGCCCCGTCCACGCTTAACCTCGAGACAAGTGAAGCTCCAACAGTTGCCGGCACCTGCAGCCGCACCCATAGTCCTGTCCCGAATTGAACGCAGTGTACCGAAAAGCGAAATCGGCGCTCCTGAAATTAGGATGACGGCCAGGATGCCCGACATTCCAACCCCTCCAACAGCCAAGGTCATTGCGGAGAATACCTTTGGCACGGGGAAGGTGGAAAGACCTGTCACCACCAACCAGGCACAGATGGTTGAAACCGGCGGATTTGGCGACCCCAACGGAGTCACTCCGCGTGACAACCGGGGCCCCGCCAACATCGCTGCCTCCGGTTTCTCCGATCTGCCCACTGGATTCGGACATGGCAAGGGACGGGGAGGACAGATGCCAGGCATCGTGGCTGCAACAGACTTCGGAAACGGTATTACTGGTGATCACACAAAGAGTGGTGACAGCGTTCGGCACTCAGGTTTCACTTCTTACGAAGCGTCTAGCTCTTCTAGGAAGGTAGCAGCTGATGCCGTGCGAACCATTCCGGTCGAGATCATCTCAAAACCCAAGCCTGACTATACGTCCGAAGCCCGCGAACTCAAGATTGACGGGGAAGTTCGGCTGGAGGTCGTGTTCACAATGGGTGGACAGGTCCACGTGATCAAAGTGGTGCAGGGACTAGGACACGGCTTGGATGAACAGGCAGTGCGGGCGGCAGAACAAATCAAGTTCAAGCCGGCATTGCATGAAGGGCAAGCAGTGGACTCGACCGCGGTAGTACACATCATTTTTCAACTAGTTTCATAAGGAGCCGTACATGCATTATTTGAAAACAGCTTTCCAACTACTGATAGCACTGTTGATTGCTAGCGGTTCCAGTGCCGCCGAAAACCCGGTGTTGTCCTCGATTAGCCTGAGCTCTGCCACCGTGGTCGGGGGGAACACTGTTCAGGCCACAGTAACGCTCGACACAGCGGCTCCTTTCGATTTGTCGGTGTCCCTGGCGGCGGACCCTTCCCGCACCGTCAAGTTACCGGCGAGCGTAACCATTCCTGCCGGTTCGACCAGCGCGACTCTTACCATTACAACACTGCTGAACAAGAGCGCTGTGATCGGCTCTGACACTAAGGTCACGATTTACGGTAACTACGGCGTCACAAAGAACTCATCCTTCATTGCGTTAGCACCGGTCTCATTTGATCGAATGGTCGACCAGGTAGTGGAGCGTGAACGAGCACTGGTAGCGACTCTGAAGCACATGCATCCGCTGGCGGAAACCTACATCCAGAACTTGCAAGAAAACAAAGATCACGATGTCACTCCGGTTAGCGATCAGTATTTTCTCGGTCGCCTCGACATGAGCGAAGGCCCGGTAGATGAGCTTTTCGAAAAACAGCCATCTGGAGGATTCCGAAGCCACTTTATGAATCCTTTCAAGGGCATCTTCGCCCACAAGTTCCTGCCGGCCGGCTTTGCGCAAATGGTGATGCTCGACATGGACTTCCAGAAGAGCAATTACTACTTCAACTTCGTACGGCAGGAATTGCTTGGAGAGGTGCGCTGCATCGTCGTTGACGTTCAGTCCCGGAACGCAGAGGCCAAAGGGCTCTTCATGGGAAGGATTTGGGTAGAGGATCGGGACTTCAACATCGTCCGTTTCATAGGGACTTATTCCTCTCACTCCCGCGAGGGCTACTACTTGCACCTTGATAGCTGGCGCCTGAATCTGCAACCGGGAATTTGGCTTCCGGCGTACGTTTACACCGAAGAATCAGGAAGCATGCCCAGCGGCCCCACGATTCACGGCCTGTACTTCAAGGCCCAGACGCGACTTTGGGGATACGACGTCGAGCAGATGAAACGCAGTCAAGAGGTAACTCAAATCCATGTTGATAGGGTAAGCGATCAAAGCGAATCGGGGAGAGACGCCGGTCCGGTGGAAGCCGCCCGCATTTGGCAGCGGATGGCGGAAGACAACGCCGTGGACCACCTGCAAAAGATTGGTCTGCTCGCCCCTCTCGGCAGTGTAGACCAGGTTCTGCAAACGGTCGTCAACAACCTGATGATTACGAACAAGCTGGAAATCGTTCCCGACGTCCGATGTCGGGTACTGCTAACGACGCCGCTGGAGTCCTTTACCATCGGCCATACAATTATTGTGAGCCGAGGGCTGTTGGACGTCCTTCCTGATGAGGGTTCACTGGCGGCGGTTCTTGCTCATGAGCTTAGCCATGTTGCACTAAATCATCGGGTTGATACCAAGCTGGCCTTCAATGACCGCTTTTTCTTCCCCGATGAAAATACCTTCCAGCGTTTGCAATTTACTCGTGGTCCGGCCGACGAAGAGGCCGCCGATCGCAAAGCCTTGGAAATCCTCGGAAATTCTCCATATAAAGACAAGCTCGCGTCTGCCGGACTGTTCCTGAAAGCGTTGCAAGCCCGCGCACCACAACTTCCCAGCCTGATAAGAGCTCACTTGGGCAACAGCTTGGGCAATAAGAAGGATGTCCGTTTGTCTAGCCTCGTCGGTTCTGCTCCACAACTTGAGCCCACGAGTATCGATCAGATCGCGGCTCTCCCTCTGGGCGGCAGGATCAAGCTGGACCCATGGAGCAACCGGCTGGAGATGATGAAGATCAAACCCGTGGCGCTGCTCTCTCAGCAAGAGAAGATGCCCTTTGAAGTCACGCCTTTCTTCCCCTATCTGACAAGACTTTCGGATTCCGAAATCGCGGCACTCAAGTAGTTCAGCACCCGATTTCAATGAGAACTCAGCCGTCCGGAGAAAAAGCTATGAAAGCCTTTGTGCGCATTCTTGTATTACTCGCCTTTTGCTGTCTGGTCGGTTGCGGAGGCGGCGGCTCGATCACAAGCTCAAATCCGACTCCGGCACCAGAGCCAGCGCCAGTGCCAGCGCCAGTGCCAGCGCCAGTACCGGCACCGGTGCCACCGCCAGTGCCGTCGCCAGTGCCGTCGCCGGGTCCCCTTGCGGCAGAGGCACAATACGGACAATGGTCAACCCTCCCGTACCAAATGCCCGTGAATCCCATTCACGCCGCTCTTCTCTACACCGGAAAGGTGCTGATTGTGTCCGGTTCGGGAAATGATCCCAACAATGCCTTCCCAATCAATACCACCCCCAACTATCAGGCAGCCGTGTGGGATCCGCAGAGTGGAAAGATTACAACTCAAAGTATGGATTGGGACATGTTCTGCAACGGTATGTCGGTTATGCCAGATGGCCGAGTGTTGATCAACGGAGGTACCGCTGCTTACGGAGCATTGGCCGCAGTTGGAGGTGCGTCCGACGTACCATTCACGGGCCTTCCTAACTCATCCATCTTTGACCCCGCCACTGAAAGTTTTTCACCAGCCGATGGCCCTAACCGGGGAAACACAGCGCACGGGCGTTGGTATCCCACTCTCACAGAACTCGGCGATGGCCGCATCATGACTACGTCGGGACTCGATGAGCACGGCTACAGCAACAACACCAATGAAATTTACACAGCAGGACAAGGGTGGGGCTCAGAAATTCCCGGCACTCCGAGCGGCCTAGGCACTTTCAATTTTGAGTTTCCTTTGTACCCCCGGATGCATCTGTTGCCCACCGGTCAGGTGTTTTATTCTGCTCCCTCATCCGCCACCGTGGTATTCGATCCCAGTACCCAGAAATGGTCGTTTCTGGCTTGGACCATCTACGGAGGGCCGGTCGAAGAGCGGACCTACGGATCATCGGTTCTGCTTCCACTTACGCCCGCGAACAATTACAGTCCGAAAGTCATCATCATGGGTGGGGATAATCCGGCCACGGACACCACTGAGATCATCGACCTCGGGCAAATCTCGCCCAAGTGGGTGCAAGGACCACCGATGGCGCAGCCTCGAGTGGAGATGCAGGCCACACTTTTGCCCAACGGAAAAATTCTGGTTTCGGGCGGCTCCGCGAAAGATGAAGATGCCAGCACCGCAAGTCTGAAAGCGGAGCTCTACGATCCGGCGACTAACAGTTTTTCATCCGCCGGATCGAATGCATTTGCCAGGCTATATCACAACACTCAACTGCTACTGCCCGACGGCACCGTTTTTTTGACAGGCGGAAACCCAGAACCCGGCGTGTACGAGCACCACATCGAAATCTATAAGCCGGCGTACCTATTCAATTCGGACGGCACTGCGGCGACGCGCCCGACCATCACTAGCGCTCCTTCGTCAGTCACTTACGGAAGTACTCTATCAGTGCAGACACCGAATACAGATATCGCGTCCGTGGTTCTGATCAAAGCCGGATCCGTGACACATTCATTTGACATGGACCAGCGCTTCGTAGCCTTGTCGTTCAGCAGTGCAGATGGTGGGCTCAGTGCCACCCTGCCGGCTAATTCGAATCTCTTGCCGCCCGGTTATTACATGCTATTCCTGGTGAACAAAGCGGGAGTGCCCTCGATCGCCCATTCGCTACACGTCACGGGAGCGCCGGCCCCGGTAGCCGCGGTGCAATTCAGACCGCTGACAGATTTACCGGCATACGTCGCCCACAGACCGCGGCACGTAACCGAATCACCACTTCCGCTGCATAAGAAGGAGATGCACATACACTAGACCAAGACGGTGGCCTTCACTTGATTTTGGGAACTTGGAGTGGAACTTGGAGTCTGTCTTATCCTAACCCCGGATTTTTTAACCTAAAGACTACGAAGGTGCTTCGCGGCGATTACGGTCAGGTAGTGTTTTCACAGTCTGATTCAGGAGTTATTAATGGGAGCCACGCCGGCACATTATTTTTACGAGGTACAATCCTTAATCCGGGAGAAATAACGTGGGAAGTGTATTTAGCGCTCTCCGCCTCGCCTGTTGCCCGTCTGGATGGCAACCCGTCCCGCGTCGAGTCGTTGTTTGAAGATCTGGAGATTGCTATTGAACTAAAAGTGCTGTGCAGTTTTATGAAGAGGTTGTTAAGCAGGAGTCATCCGACATTTTCTAGGAACGCATGAACGACTCCCGCCGCGAAAGCGCCGGTGAACCGTAGTCCCTTTTCGTTGTTGCGTCAACGGGCAAGTTAGCCGCTGTCATACCACATCACGGATGACGGGCAAAAGGGGAAGGTGAAGGCAACTGAAGTCATCTTAGTCATGGAAGCGTACGCTTAGCGAGTAGAGTTCTTGCGTACCAATATCACGGCTGATAATTACCGAGCCCTTGGGCGACGCTCCCAGGTAGAGCCCCGTGAAGGCATCGACGACGCGGCGCAGGGCGCTCAGGCTCGCGACTGTCTCAGAGCTGGTGTTCCACCAACTCAGCAGAAGGAATCTTGTCAGCCTCGCCAGTATCAAAGATGCCCTTGATGTCGCGAAGCAACGTGACCCCGATAGACTCATTCTCGCCAGCGTTGGCGGTCAGCATTTCCAATAGTGCGCGGCGTGGCCGTTCTGGCCACTCACCGCCGGCAGCGTCAGCTGTCGCCAGCAGGGGTTCGACTGCATCGCGTTGGCGGTCGGACAGACTGGCCGGTTGCTCAGGCAGAGCCTCCAACAGGTTTGGGCCCTGCCGCGACACCCACACCGCAGTCCGATTCCGGAACGGGACGGCAACCCGCTCCACAAAGCGTTCCGCAATTCGGCCAGCTTTTGACTCACCGGCTTGCGTTCCATCCTGATCGGGATGGACCTATCGCTCACGGTGTCTAGTAACCGCCCGATGCCTGCAATCGCCTTGGGGCACAAAGTGCTGAAGTTCTTCACCGTCATCTCCGCTTGCCCACCGCCCGACAATGAGCGTTGCGAAATACGAGACGTGATACTTATATTCGGTTATGGTTTCCACCGCGCACGATGTGTCGTTTGTCTTCATCGAACTGGGTCTGGTCATCGTTGGTCTTGCCGTGCTGGCTCGGCTTGCCAGCCGCTGGGGTTTCTCGGCGATTCCCCTGTATCTTTTGGCTGGCCTCGCTTTCGGCCATGGCGGTCTGGCGCCTCTTAGGCTGAGTGAAAACTTTGATCGCATAGGGGCAGAGATCGGTGTGCTATTGCTTCTGTTTATGTTGGGGCTAGAGTACAGCGGGGATGAGTTGAAGGAGAGTCTGCGAGCTGGGCTCCCGGCAGGTGTCGCGGACTTTGTATTGAACTTCACGCCGGGTCTCATGGCTGGACTTCTCGTCGGATGGCATCGGCTGGCTGCCGTCTTGCTGGGTGGCGTTACGTACATTTCGTCCTCTGGCGTGATTGCGAAGGTGCTACACGAACTCCGGCGAATGGAGAATCCAGAGACACCATTAGTCCTCTCGGTGCTGGTGCAGGAAGACTTGGCAATGGCTGTCTACCTACCGCTTATCGGTGTGCTGCTTCGTGGCGGGGGGACAGCAACAATTGCTGTGTCGGTCGCGATTGCAATTGCCGTGGTCTTTGTTGTGCTCTTTGCGGCGGTGCGGTATGGGCGTCAGCTAAGCCAATTTGTCGCTCACGAATCCGACGAAATCATTCTGCTGACGATCTTCGGGACGGTGCTGCTGGTGGCTGGTGTTGCACAGCGATTCCACGTGTCGGCAGCAATCGGAGCATTTCTGGTCGGCATTGCGCTGTCTGGTTCCGTTGCCGAGCAGTCGCATCGTCTCCTCAGTCCGCTGCGAGACCTGTTCGCCGCAATATTCTTTTTCTTCTTTGGGCTAGAGATTGACCCCGCAAGCCTCGTCCCGGTGCTGCCATTCGCTGTGGGACTAGGAGTGGTTACGACCTTCACCAAGGTGCTGAGTGGGTACTGGGCCGCTCGTCGCGCAGGGATAGACCATCGCGGACGGTTGCGGGCGGGCATGGAACTCGTTGCACGGGGCGAGTTCTCAATTGTCATTGCAGGTCTGGGTGTCTCGATAGAGCCGCACCTTGGGCCGCTCTCAGCCGCCTATGTGCTGCTGATGGCTATGCTGGGGCCTCTTCTGGCGCGGGTGGTGAAATAACCCGTCATCGTGGGCTACCTCCTACTACCCCATTGAGGTGATCTGGAGGCCGAGCTTGGCAGCCTTTTTTGAACTAAGTGGACTTGCTGTTGGCGGTATCGGTTCTCGTGGTACTCGGTCCCTTTGTCCACAGCCGAAGTGCGCCCAGACGAGCGCGGACAATATTTTCGCGGCGTGGGGACAAATTATGCCGGTTGCGGTAACAGAAATCCTCGGCGGCAGAGGCTTGCTGTGACTCGGTCAATCGTTCCCTGTCAGCAACTTGTACTGCCTCGGAACCCGAGGCAAGAGTCGGATCATTACGCCCGGCTATCAAACCGTGGACGGAGAAGTCTTGGACTCCCGTTCTCTGACCGCCTATCAGCGGGCGTACTGTTCGGCCTTGGCCGGGTCCGGATCTTCCTCACCCTTGAGCCAGAACCGAAACCAATCCACGTTGCCCTGTTGAGAGGCTCGAAGCACGCCCGCTGGAAGCACATTGCTCAAGTCCCAGATGGCTCCCGGTCCCGAAGCTCCGTTATCGGGGTTTACTATCTCAAGCTTTCCACTTTTCTCATAGCTCTCACCGCATCCGCCGCAAACGCTAGCGGCTCACTTCAAACGACCCTATCGAAACTGCCCCGACCGCACGGACCTGTGGATCCCCGCATTTCTGATTCGGGGCAGTCCCGATAGGAATCTATCGTTTGTCGTTACTGATCCGTAGTCCAATAGTGCTGTTCAAACTGGTCGCCTCAAAGCTGAACTGCTTGTCGAGCTTTTCGTACGGCTTACCGTCGACCTCGACATACGGGTAGACGAAGTAATTTAGCGCTGGGCCATCCTGCTTAGGAGACAGTATGACGTCGCGGCCGGTGGATAACTGCACCCGATTGGCGTCAACGCTGCCGAAGAAATAATCTTCTTTCTGCTTCGCTTTCCACGCCTCTGAGATGTCAACGGGTATCCAGCCGGTTTTGCGCGCATAGAACTCAGCCCAGCAGTGATAACCGGCGATATCTCCTTTGTCCTTGTTTTCGGGCAGTGGAAAGCCAATGTCGAAGCGGGCCGGAATCCCGTCAACCCGCAGCATGCCGATGAACGGAGAATGGAAGTCTGTACAGTTGCCGCGCTTGGCGTCACAGGCCCACACCGCGTCCCCGCGTCCCCAGCCTGAGCCCGTCTTGTCGTAGCGCATATTCGTGAAGAGGTAATCATAGGCAGCCTTGGCTTTTGTGACCGCGCCGCTCTGGGATCCGGTTACCTCGACCGCCAGCTCCTTGATCTTCCCGTCCGTAGGAATCAGACTGTCAGGCGCAATCAAACGGCTCATCGACGCGGACACGACGCTAGGCTTCTGATCTGTTCGCTTGAGTTGCGCGTAATCGCCCCGCGAGTATTCGCGGCGCGTGATCTTGTACTCGAGAGTGAACTCTGCTTTGCCCGCAGCAGAATTCTGGATCTCGGCATACATCATCCGATTGCCGTACTCGAGCTCCTGCGTCATCCGCGTTTTAACCGGAGCCTTGACCGCCAGAACGCGTACAGTCTGATGCTGGTCAGTCTGCGGCACCGGAATCCATACGCGCACTCGCTTCGCTCCGGAGGGAATATCCTTCACGGTGAAGTTGTAGGTGAAGCGAAAGCTGCGGGTTGGCGGGCTGAATTTCTGGGCATTCGAAGTGGCTTGGGCGGCCAACTGGCATGCCAGAAAAAAGAGCAGCAGCAACGACGAGAGAACTCGCAGCTTCACGGAGACACTCCTTAATCGGCGGACTTGGAGCGAGATTTTACCAGCAGTCAACGCGAGTTGTCACGGCTGCGGAGGAAGGCACTTTAGCTATAATTCGTACCCATAGCTTGGCTGAGACAAGATTTTGAGCCTGCCGCAATGGCTCGAGAGAAAGGTAATCGGCATGTCACTGCGTTCGGCAGCGAGGCGCTCCTGGAGTTCGAGACCATTCCGGTCCGGAGGAGATACATCAAGGATGAGACGGCACGGAACGGCGGTTCGCGGACGGGTGAGGGAATTCGTGTGCGGATGCGAACGTCTCCGGCTGCCAACCAGCGGTGCTACACTCGTTTCTCAGTTATGGCTTAATCGCAACAGTCATACCGTCCGAAGGTAACTTAGCAACGGACAGTTCGTCAGAAGGGAGTTCTCAATGACTCAACTCGCGCACGCAACAGAATCCCACATCACCCCACTCGAAAAAGTAATCGACACCGCGAAAGCTCACACCACGGGTGCCAAAGGAGGACCCTCCATGACAAAGTTGTCCCGTTCAACAACGATCCGTTGCCTATTTTTTGGGGTGCTGGTCCTTGCTCCAAACTCTTGGGCGCAGAAGCGCCCGCCGATTCTCGAACAGCTTGCCAAAACCTATGGCCTTGATTCGTATGGGCAAATTGAAGCGATCCGCTACACCTGGAATGCGCAGTTCCCTGGAGTGAATGTCTCCCGTTCATGGGTTTGGGAGCCCAAGACCAACAAGGTTTCCTATGAGGGGAAGGATAAAGACGGTAAGCCGGTGGAGGTTACCTACATGCGCTCCGAGCTTAGCAGCCAACCCGACGCCGTGAAAAACGAAGTTGATCCGGGTTTCATCAACGATAACTATTGGCTTCTGTTCCCCTTCCATGCTTACTGGGACACCAGCGCCACCGTGACCGATCAAGGAATGCATAAACTGCCGGTGGGCAACGGCTCGGCCGCGCTGGTCGCGGTGAAGTATCCAAACGAAGGCGGTTACACGCCTGGCGACACCTGGGAGCTCTATGTCGGCAAAGGCAACCGCGTCGAGCAATTTGTCTACCACCGCGGCGGGCCCAAGAAGCCGAGCCTCGTCATTGCAACCTGGGCAGGCTACAAAAAGGCAGGTCCTCTGCTGATCTCAACGGAGCACCGCGGCACCGCCGATGGCAAGCCCGTGCACATCTTCCTTTCTGACGTGTCAGTTAAGCTGACAGGCTCGGATACCTGGATGAAAGCGGAATAAACGAAAGGTGGGCTTATTCGAATTTTCCAATCTGGTATAGCATCCACTGGACGAGGTTCACAATGACAACGATCGCAACCTCACTGCGAAGTGACGTAACCACAATGGCCCACCACCCGCAAGCAGCAAACGGTCTGGCAATCGTACGACTGACGATCGGCGCGATGTTCGTGTGGGTCTTTTTCGAGAATCTGGGGAAAGGCCTCTACACACCGGCGGGTTACGCGGCTCTGATCAATTACTACATCAAGGCGGGCCACTCCCCGGCTGCCTGGAAGGCGGTGATGGGCCTGGCGGCAAACCACGCCGCGATGGCTGCTCCCATGCAGGGCATGACCGAGCTCTCTCTCGGTATCCTGCTTGTCATCGGTCTGCTTACCCGACCGGCCGCAATTGTGGCTTTTCTGTATCTCGGCAGCCTTTGGATTTCGGAGTGGGGCACCGCGTGGATCTGGGAACTGCTGGTTCCGGTGCTCGCATCGCTCGGGCTCGCTATCGGACGCGCCGGCCGGAGATGGGGCGTTGACGCGTGGCTGTCGCAACGGTGGCCATCTTCTCCGTGGTGGTGATTGGGCCAAGTTCACGTGCGAGTGTCCGTCATCATCCCTACCCATAATGAAGCGCAGGCGATTGAGCGCGTTTTAGCGGATCTCCCGTCCGATCTCACGACGGAGGTCATCGTTGTCGACAGCAACTCGAATGACGAGACGCCCGAGATCGCCGCAAGAATGGGAGCCCGCGTCGTTCAGGAACCGCGCCGCGGCTATGGGCGAGCGTGCCTCACGGGTCTGGCCACGGCAAATTCCCCTGACGTGGTTGTGTTCCTTGATGGCGACTACAGCGATCGGCCCTCCGAACTGCCGATTCTTTTAGCGCCAATCACTGAGGGGCGCGCGGACATCACGCTCGGTTCCCGCCTGCAGGGTCGGCGTTCTGCTGGGGCGTTGCCTTGGCATCAGGTGTTTGGTAATCGTCTCGCCGCCAGCCTGATCAGGCTTCTCTATGGACTAGAAATCAGTGATCTCGGCCCGTTTCGCGCTGGCCGCGCAGATGTACTACGCGCGCTCGCGCTCGAAGAGACCACCTATGGCTGGGCGGTTGAGATGATCCTAAAAGGCGCCCTGGCCGGATTCCGCGTGGTTGAAGTCCCGGTGAGCTACTACCCGCGCATCGGACAATCGAAGATCAGCGGTACGCTGAAGGGCACGGTCGGCGCCGCTTGGTTCATTCTCAGCTTGATAGTGCGCTATTATGTCCGGCACTGAAGAACCGGGACACCACGGCCAGAGTAGGTCCGCGTCAAAATTTTATGAAATCTTCAAGCGAGACGGTGGTGCATTCGCCAGGCAGTGACCGTGTGCTGGTAATCATGGCGAAAGCACCGAGGCTAGGCGAGGTCAAAACCCGCCTGACTCCCAGCCTTTCTCCTACGGCCGTCACCGCTTTTTATTGCTGTCTTCTGGACGACACGCTGGCGCTGGCGCGGTCATTGAGCGATGTGGAAGTTGCCATCATGTGCCCGGACTCGGACGTAAACGAGCTGGCGCAGCTGGCAGGCAACGAAGCGAGCGTAGTTGCGCAGAAAGGTGAGGGTCTTGCTGCAGGCCTCACTTCGGTGTTTGCGCACTTCGTAGAAGGTCATCAACGACGCATTATTGCCTTCAACAGCGACAGCCCACACCTGCCGCGTTCAGTTCTCGAAGACGCGTTCGAAACGCTGGCCGCACATGACGTAGTCGTCGGACCAACACACGACGGAGGCTACTATCTCGTCGGGGCAAAGGCTTCTCATCCTACGCTTTTCGCACGCGACGGAATGGGCACCAGTAGCGCGCTGGAGAGACTCCTATCGCGCGCAAGAGCTCTTGAGCTTTCCGTAGGTTTCGCAGCTCCTTTTTACGATATTGATGGAGTTGACGACCTGACTCGGTTGGCAGAGGAGTTGCTGCTGGCTCCGGCAAGGGCGCCACGCTCGGCGCGGTGGCTTAAAGAGCGGGAGCTTGTGGCGGCACAATCACAGACGGGCAGGGGAGAATTGTGAAGATCACCCCCGCGTGGAGAGTGTACATACTCGGCGCCACGTTGTGCGTGGCGTTAACGATCTGCTCACGCAACTTCGGCGATAGGGGTGGACCGTACTTCATGACCTCTTTGACGCTTGCGGAAATTGTGTACCTCTTAGCGATCCGTGAGTTTTTCGCCACGCCAAGATTTTCCCGACGCATTGTCGTCATTGGGCTCGTCCTGGCTGCTGTGTGGCACGTTCTATTTCTTCGGCTGCCCTCGGCCGCCGATGATGATATCCATCGATATGTTTGGGATGGCCGCCTGCAGAGACTCGGCTACAACCCCTATATTGTCGTTCCCAGCGATCCTGCCGCTAAAGGGCTGCATACCCCGGAAACCCGCAACTTGAACAACCCGGATCTACCGAGCCCATATCCAGCAGGAGCGCAGCTTTTTTTCCGCGCAGTAACCGCGATTCAGGAGTCCGCCTTTGCACTGAAAGTAGCATTTGTGGTTTGCGAGTTCGCAATTGTTTTCGTGTTGCTCGATGTCTTGCGTTGTACCCGGCAGGGAGCGCACCTGGTTCTGGCGTACGCCTGGAACCCATTGTTGGCCATTGAGGTGGCGGGAAGCGGTCACATTGACATTGTTGGCGCGCTATTGTTGATGGTGTCCGCCGCTGCGCTAGTACGCCGATGGCGGGCGACTGCGGCCGTCGGACTTGGGCTAGCTATAGCAGTGAAATTGCTGCCGGTCGTACTCTTGCCCCTCTACTGGAAGCGGGTTCGCATTCGCGACGCTGCGCTGGCGGGAGCCGTGGTCGTACTCCTGTACGTGCCATTTCTTAATCACGGCCGCATTCCGATCGGCTCGCTTGGTACGTATGTGCAGAGTTTCCGCTTTAATGGTCCTGTGTTTGCGGCACTCGATCAGCTGGCGCCTCCGCAGTTGCTAGCTGGGCTGGGAGTGCTCGTCGGATTAGTGACTGCAACCTGGCTAAGAAGCGCAGCCCCTGAGTGGTCTCCGGACCTATTTGCCTGGCCAATGGCAGCATCTCTTTTGTGTGCACCCGTCGTATTCCCATGGTATCTTCTCTGGCTGCTGCCATTTCTGATGTCGGCCTCGACGCTGCTGATCATCATCTGGACTGTGAGCATTATCCCCACATACTTCCAATGGCACTTGCGCGCACTTGGGCGTCCGTGGGGGTCGCTTCCTGGCTGGGTAATGCTGCTGGAATACGGATGCGTGGCAATCGCTGCCGCGATTATTGCTTTGCGCCGGATCAGCCGATCGGCGGCCCTACAATGCCCAGCGGACCGGTAGAGTGAAGCCAACCACCACTCACGATTGTCTATCCAGGAGCGTTTGTGCGTCATCCAACACGGCATTCGTTTCATTCACTGGAACTGAGTGTAAAGACAGGGTTACTGGGCGCGTTTCATGAGCTAGTGGGAACGGACAATGAGCTGATCTCATCGCCTCGCATGGGAAGATCAAATCGCCGTCAAGCCTGCTTTTTCGGGTCGTCACCCCGAAACGGGGCTTGTCGCAAGAGAACGCCCCACGCGAAGCGCTGCCGCCACGTTCAATAGCGCAGCGAATGAGTCCGCCTTCATCTTTCGCATGACGTTGCCGCGATGTTCCTTCACCGTGATCTCGCTGATGCCGAGTTCTCTACCCACCTGCTTGTGCAGCAGTCCGGATACGACCAATGTCATCGCTTCCCGTTCGCGGCGAGTAAGCGATCCATAAGACGCTCGAAGCGTCTGCAACTCGATTTCGCGGCCAAGCGCAGCCTCGCTGGGCTTGATGGCATGCCGGATCGCATTCAGCAGTACTTCATCATCGAATGGGTTAGTCAGGAATTCCAGAGCTCCGCCTTTCATTCCTTTCACCGTCATGGATATATTGCGAACGGTTGATGTCGTTCGTCACGAATCAGACTACCTGGCGATCACGACGGTGGTGCAGGAACTGCTCAGCTTGGGCAAATCGCGATTTGCGGCCATGCGGATCTCGAGTCGTGGGCGCTCGCCCCGAATGATCGGACAATAACAATCAGGCTGTAGTAGTGCGCCCTGCAAGCGTCGCCGTCCGGCACATCCGCCGTGACACGACTCGCGAAACTCGCACTGATTGCAGGTTTGAGGAAGTGTCCGTGCCTGCTCGAAGGGTATTGAGCTCAGGATGTTGGCGCCGGCGGAGATCAAATCTGAAAGCGGCTCCCCCGATCCTGGCCAATAAACGCAGGGTTGTGTCGTGGCTCTTGGTGTCACTCGCACGGTGCTCACGCCACAGCCGGCTCGGAGCGGTGGGAGTCCCGCCATCGCACGAACGAGCGGCTCGCCAATAGCGATTACATCGGTCTCCTCAAAGAGGCGCCGGAACCCTTCCCAGTACTCTTCGTAGCTGAGGGCATAAACGTCCGATCGCACGGCTTGGTACACATTCACTCGCAAAGGAGCGTCAAACTGTTTGGCTACTCGCGCCACATCCGCTAGACGCAGGTAGTTCGACTTCATCATGACGGCGATGATGGTTAGAGGAATATCCAGCTTCAGACACCGTTCTGCCTGCCGGTGGATGAGTGCCCAATTGCCATGCCCGCGCTGTGCATCCTGTTCCGCTTGCGTGGCGTAATCGAGAGAGAACTCAATGTCATGGAAGGCACCCAGTTCCTTGTCTTCCAGAAGAGCAACGCTATGACCATTGGAAGTGATGGTGAGCTTGACCGGTTTCGTCTGCAGGTAGGCCAATATTGCCTTGAAGTCGGGATGCATGCCGTTCTCTCCGGTGCCGAGATTCACCGAGCGCACGGGCAGGCGTTCCATCACTGCCTTCACTTGATCCAGGGAGAGACGATCCGCGCGAGTCGGATCGCGGTAGCAGAAAGCGCAGGCAAGATTACATTCGTTGGTGAGCCCGAGCCCGAGCGCAATACCGTCAGCAGGTGTCATCATGCGAGATCCGGACGACGAGGACTGGGCTGTGACGCTGTTCATGTAACGTCCTTCATCACCGGACCTGCGCGATGTGCCAGGAAATGCGTGTAGCGGGCGGCTGCGGCACATTCCGGTCGCCTGCCCAGCTTACGCTCTAGCTCAAAAATCCGCTCGTACTCATCACTTCGGGAAATCCTTCGCGGCATGTAATCCGACATGACCCGTACACCACGCTCTGCAGTTACCGCGAGTGACGATTCTAGCAGCATGGCCTGCAGGCTCCCTGCCGCAAATAGTCGCACTCTGCCTCCGTACAGAGACTCATGTCCCCACTTAGCGGTGAGGTTATGGTCAGTCGCGGCCAAGTCGCCGTCTTGTAGCGCGGCCTTTAACACCTCACCTGCCTGGTTACGCACCAAAACCGAGATTATGCTAGACGGATCTCGCAAGGCGCGAGCCGCGCTGTGCAATACAGCACACGGGTCGTCAACATATTCCAGGATATTATGGCAAAGAATTACATCAAACGACCCGGCGTCGAACAAGTTTGCCAACTGCGCGGCATCGCTGTGTTTCAGCGCAATTCTCCGTGTAAGTCCTGCTTCCCGCGCGGCACGCTTCGCGAAATCCAGCATCGGTAGGGACGCATCCAGCAACGTGACATGAAGGCCAAGTCGCGCCAGGCGCACCGCGATGGCGCCGGTACCGCACCCGAGATCCAGAGCGTGCAAAGACCGTGTGGCCTGCAGAAAGTGCTGCAAGTTGGCAAAGGCGAGATCGAGGCGCAGTCGGCCCTCGGGCGTTTCGAGGTAGGCGGCATACCTCGCGGCACCGGTCCGGAACGGTTCGAAGTCGTCATCGGCGGTCATTTCCTTCATGCGCCACTCAGGCGAAGTCGCTCCGATCGAGGCGCAGGTGAGTACCAGAGCGTATATCGAAAGGATTAGGAACGACGAGTCCTAGTGTTGTATTAGAAGCGACCGCAGAAGAAGTTAGGAGCCTCGTCAGAATCTGCAGCAGTCGCTTTTGATACAACGACTTGAAGGAAGCCGCTCGCGGGGTGCGGCGGACCCGGGGTGCTATGGGAATGGAATCGATTTCGGCTTGGAAGTCATTGTAAGAAGAGGAGTTGCGCGAAAATCCTACTATTGATGCTCATCGATATATTGCTCCTCGCATCCAGCGAAGTCATCCTAACGCCGGACGGTCAGTCGGTAAAGACCACAGTTCGGAGACCACAGTTCGGATACAGTTCAGACGCTTGCCTCTATACACGCGGTAGCGTACGCCGCGCGAGCGGCTTCGTTCAAGTCGGCTTCTCGTGACTACACCTCGTCACAAGTCAGGAACTCTGATGGGCAGCTCGGGGTGTTTCGACCCTTGCCGCTCTCCGGGTGCACAGTCAGCGGTCCCTCACCGCACCAAGTGCTGCCAGTTGAGGACCAGATTCTGCGGGGATGCGCTGCGCTGCCCAACCGACCGGGTGGCGAGGATTCGCTTTCCGTCCGGCAGAATGGAAATAAGATCCACACCCTGGGGAATAGTCATCAATTCCTTGGGCGCCGAGAACTCCGGCTTGCTCCCATCGGTACGGACTTCAACAGTGTAAACCTTGTCTCCGTAGCTATAGTACAGGCTCTTGCCGTCGGGCGACCAGTCCTCCGCATTGGCATTGGCGTTGGTTCTGACAACCCCGCCACTGGAGACTTGCCACTTGGAACCGCCACTGGGAAACGGCGTTACGTAGAGCTCCAAAGCCCCGTTTTCATCGGAGGTGTAGGCCAGCCACTTGTTGTCGGGAGACAGCTTCGGGTCGCGCTCGGCGTACGGAGTGTTGAGCACCGGCACCAGCTTGCGATCGCCCGCCAGGTCCATGAAATAAACGTCGAAGCTGGTCTTGGCATCCTGAACGGAGAAAAACGCGTATCGCCCATCGCTGGACTGGCTCGCGGCGAAGACATAATCCCCCAGCTCGGCAAGCCGTTCCTCCTTGCTGGAAGAGATCAGGGGGCGCTCCACCACAACGCTGTGGTAGCCGCTGGTGGAGGTATTCAATACACTCTTCCCGTCGGCGGACACTAGTCCTCTCTGGTCCAGGTCTGAATCTGAAGTGAGCCGCGTGATCGTCTTGCGCTCGGTGTCTGCCAGCCACAGACTGTTCCCACGCCCATCGAGGTTGTAGCGAAACAGAATGGCCATGCGACTGGCTGGGGTGAATGTTCCTCCATCGTAAGGAGCCGGCTCGCCCCAGTGCTCCAATTCTTTACCCGTCGCATCCAGCCATACCAACTCACGATTCTGCACGGCGGCCTGGCGATACACCAAGACATTTTGAGATACGGAAAAGTATGCGAGGTTGCGCGGGTTGTAATAGTCAATCGATTCCGCGATCGGGATGGGCTTGCCTTGGAAGCGGATCGCGGCCGCATCGAACCGCTGCCCCATCAAGATGCTGTCCTTTACGTAGAACAGGTAGCCGTTGCTGTACGCAACGTTCGATCCGACGGGAAGAATCTGTTTGGTTTCACCCCCGTCCAGCGATCCGGCATACACACTTCCCACCGTGTCTTTTCCAGTCCGCTGTACGAAAAGAAAGTGTTTTCCATCGGGGAGAAAGTACGGGTTGCGGTTGGTAAATTGGCTATCGTCTTTGTTTCCTGGAGTTGCCCCCTCAGGCGTGCCGCCGCCATCGGATACTCGTTGCAGTGGACCGCTAATTTTAGGCGCGAAGAGGATGGTACCCTGCTCGTTCCAGGCGCCCCCGCGTCCGTCGGATGCATCACACAGCGCTTGCACTGGTCCTCCGGCAGCCTCGATTTTTCTCAGCTTGCCATTGGAGAAAAATCCCAAGTACTTTCCGTCGGGAGACCAGAAAGGAAAGATGCCTGTCTCCGTGCCTGCCAGCGGCTCCGCCTTCCCGGTACTGAGCCGCTGCACAAAGATGATGCCCTTCCCATCCTTCAACGCGACGAAGGCGATCTGTTGCCCGTCAGGCGATAAAGCCGGCGCTCCGTTCAACACAGAGTCGAAATCAAAACCCGCCGGCCGCTCGACCTGTACTCGCACCAGTTGCTGAGCCGAGGTCAGCTGCTTCGCATACATCGCCGCCATCACCGCGGCGGCCCCGGCCAAGAGCCAACCCAGTGCCGTCGCGGCGGCCAGGATCTTCTGCCGGTTCTTTTTCTGCGCGACCAACACGGCCGGGGCCCCCAGCTGACTGCCACCAACTGTGATCCACTGCAATTGCAGTTTTAGGTCGTGTGCATTCTGAAAACGCTGGTCCGGTTCCTTCGCCAGGCAGATCCGCACCAGGTGCTCCAGGGCGGGAGGCGTGAGTGGCTGGACCGCCGAGATCGGCTCCGGGTCCTTCTCGAGAACTGCACTCGCCACCGAGAGCTGGCTTTTGCCTTGGAAGGCCCGCTTACCAGTCAGCATCTCGTACAGCATGGCGCCAAAGGCAAAGATGTCGCTGCGCACATCGGCTTCTTTCCCCTGAATCTGTTCCGGACTCATGTACTGCATTGTGCCCACCACGGTTCCGGCCATGGTGACGGGGGAAGCCATACTGGCAACAGTGGCCACCGCGGAGAACGCGGGTGCGGCAGACTGCGCCCCGGACGCGAACGAGTGCAGCTTGGCCAGTCCGAAGTCCAGCAACTTCGTTGTCCCGCCTTTGGTCAACATCACGTTGCTAGGCTTCAGGTCGCGGTGCACGATGCCGCTGCGGTGTGCTTTGTCGAGCGCGTCGGCGACCTCAATTCCGATGCGCAGAGTTTCGTCCGGCGGCAGCGGCTTGCGTGCCAAGCGCGTGGCCAGGGTCTCGCCCTCCAGGTACTCCATCACCAGGAAGTCGACGCCATCCTGTCGGCCGACGTCATAGAGCACACAGATGTTAGGGTGTTGCAGGCCTGAGATGGTCTTGGCCTCGCGCTCGAAACGGGCTCGGAACTCCGGGTTCTCACTTAAGTGAGAAAGAAGGACTTTGATCGCGACCTCGCGGTCAAGACGCGTGTCGCGTGCGCGATACACCTCACCCATTCCGCCGGCGCCGAGCGGTGAGAAAATTTCGTAGGGGCCGAGTTTGGTGCCAGAGGTTAGTGTCATGCGTGCGCGCAATTATAGCCCCGCGAGGAGGTTGCGGATGCGACGATTCGGGATGGTTAGTCGGCTAACCGCAAGTTATTCGAGCCTCCAACTCGGCAGGCAATCGTCTCAACGTGGCGATAAATCAATTGCGCTCACCTCCCGGTTCCGAGCGCAACGAGTCAGTTATGATCTGGGGCAGAGGGGTTCATGCAAAGCGACACGAAAGTGGAATGGGGGCGTGCTGCTTTTGTTGCGTGCTGATCGTGGCCACAAACATCGATCCCTGTCGCTTGACCGTCGCAACGGTTGAGGGGAACTGGCAAGTCTGGTTTCGTCATTCTTCTTGCTTCAGGGAGCGACTGTCGGATCGTCCCGAACTCATAGGGGTGTTCTCCCCCGCACACTTCTAAGCGACCACATCACTTGTGAAATCGGTTACGCCAGCTATCAGCGCCGTACCCTGCCTCGGAGCATTTCGGTCTCGCGGGTCGCTTCTTCGCAGCGAATTCAGCTGCAGGGCAGCGAAATCGTCCTGGCCGAAGCTCACGCAACGCTAGAATACATATCTGGGTGGCTTGATGTTCTTCACTCGCAGATAGACCTCCGCCTGGCCGCGGTGGTGCGCGGTGTCAGGTGAAGGCCCAGCAGAGCACTTCGATCCCCGTGGCCTGCCGTCCTTCCCCAATATCAAGCATTCTGTTGAACTGTGCGGGCGTCATGGCTGCAAAGTCTTTGGCGCACTTGTCGAAAGAATCGGTGAGAAACTTGGTGGCAGTCTTTTTGTCGGTGCCGGAGGGTTGAGCCAGCGCTTTGGTCCCCGCCACGTCCGCGAAGGCGTCCGAGTTGGCTTTTGCGATGTGGATCATGAGCTCACCGAAGCTCATCTCTTCCGGATTCGGTTTGAAATCGTAGCTTTCGGCGGGCATGGCTTCGGCCACCGCCAGATTGCCAGTGCTGCTCTAGCACTGGGATTCGCGTTGGGTACTTGGTTTGCCAACGAACGGCAAGCAACAGCGGAGATACCAAGCACGGCTCAGTCACAAGAAGGGCTTGTGGTTCACGGCGTACCTCAACAAGCTCCTCCGCAGCGACCCGCAAAGCACCATTGAGACGAGGTCAGGTCGCCGGGAAGAGAAATCGCGGGTCCTTGCTTATTAAGACATAATGCCATATCCTTTAATAGCACAAGGGCTGATTAAAGGAATCCTTCACAACACTAGTGGCCATTGAAAACAAGCCGAGACTGGGCTCCTACATCACGACAACTGTGACTGGAGAACCAGTGCAGGCGTTCATCCCGCCAAATCTACCGCCCAATCCGCCTTTAGAGCTAGCGGGCCTATACCAACATCTTGACCGAGCTAACCAAGCGTTGGGCCGACTCGATGGCCTCACAACCTTGCTCCCGGATACCAAGTTCTTTCTTTATCTGTATATCCGAAAGGAGGCACTGTTGTCGTCGCAGATAGAGGGGACTCAATCGTCGTTTTCCGATCTTTTGCTTTTTGAGAGTGACGCAGAGCCAGGCGTTCCGATTGATGATGTCGAAGAGGTTTCAAATTACGTCGCCGCGATGCAACATGGGCTACGACGGATCGCAGGCGGGTTCCCTCTCTCGCTCCGGCTGATTCGCGAGATCCACGCCATCCTGTTGCGCGGCGGGCGCGGAGCCAACAGAACTCCGGGCGAGTTTCGACGATCACAGAACTGGGTCGGTGGGACTCGTCCTGGCAATGCTGCATTTGTTCCGCCTCCGCCAGAGAGATTGATGGATTGTCTAGATAATTTGGAGCGTTTTCTGCATGCCGAGAAACATAAGCTGCCCGTTCTGGTTGAAGCCGGATTGGTGCACGTGCAGTTTGAGACGATTCACCCTTTCCTCGATGGCAACGGCAGACTCGGGCGGCTGCTGATCACGCTCCTACTTTGCTCGAAGGGAGCCCTGCGGGAGCCGCTCTTGTACCTCAGCCTATACTTCAAAACAAACCGAGACCGGTACTACGATCTGCTCCAGCGTGTGCGGACACAGGGCGCATGGGAAGAATGGCTGGCGTTCTTTCTCGAAGGGACGGAGATTACGGCCCGCTCCGCAGCTGAAGCCGCAAAACAGATCCTGAATCTCTTCGCAAAAGACCGAAACCGAATCCAGAAACTCGGGCGGGCGGCGTCTTCCGCACTGCGCGTTCATGAGTACATGCAGAAGAAACCCGTGGCCGGCATCGGCGCTTTGGCGGATACGCTCCAGCTATCGATCCCCACGGTAACGGTCGCCTTGAACCACCTGGTTCGGCTCGGCATAGCCAAGGAGGTCACGGGAAAGCGCCGAGCCCGCCGCTTTGGATACTCACGTTACCTGAAGATCTTGAGTGAAGGAACTGAGCCTATTCAGCAGTAGCAGCATTGCTCGTGACGGGACGGAATGTCATCTGGGCCGAAAGATACCATCACTTGTCTGGCTGGCTGAACGTTACCGCGAGCACACCTTGCCGTACCTGTCGGAACAACGCAGTCAGCACTAAAGATTTACGCACATTGCGTATGTGATGACGCACATTGTGTAGGCGTGTCAACTACTAAGGTGCCAGGGTTCGTTGCCGTCGGTGCTGAGTAATTCAAATTGACGATTAAGATTACTCACGCCTTTCGAATAAGCATCGGACGCGATTCGAACGGGCTCGAATCTTGTTCGACTGTGTGCGAGCGGTGTTCGCCAGTCCCCGGACGCTTTTCACCGACCTAAGCCGAAGGCCTAGTGACGGCAGCCGATAGCTGTCCAGCTGAACGCGAGACAGTGAACAGCTACCGACGAATGTGGTTGATGGTGATTTACGCTGCTGTGGACCGCGCTTGAACTGACTTTGCGGCGGTACGGATAACCTCGATTACCACGTTTGGATTGGAAAGCATGGGAACGTGGCTGCTCGCAACCTCCGTGACGGTCGCTCTCATACGCTTCGCCACGAAGCGTTGCAGCTCGGGTTGGACTGTACGATCATGCGTAGCCAGGATGTACCAGCTAGGCTTCGATCTCCAGGCGACGCCCTCCGCATTTCTCGCGAACAGGTCAGCCGCTGGCGCGTAGTGAGTCGCCCAGAGGACCTTCTGCTCGTGTTCGGAGAGGTCTCCCGCGAATCGCGACACACCATCCGGACGCATCCAGACGCGACCGTCCGCGATTTCGATGTGCGAGAAAATCTCAGAAATTGGGAATTGATCGAGCTGGCTCTGCGACGTTTCGCCGGCATCGGGAGCAAGCGCAGCGATGTAGACCAGACCCACAACTCGTTCGTCGGTTCCCGCGGCGGTAATGACGCTGCCACCGCAAGAGTGCCCGACGAGGATGGCCGGGCTGCTGACTCGACCCAGCGTGCGTTTTACTGTGGCGACATCACCTTCCGGTGTGTCGAGGCCGTACTGCGCGGCAACCACTTCGTACCGTTCCGCCTGCAGTGCTGGGATTACCTTGCTGAAGCATGAGCCGTCCGCCCAAATCCCGTGGCAGAGACGATGCTCGGTTTGGTTTGCGTAGAGTTCTTCATCTAGAAACCTCCTTTCGGGGCTACAACTATGTTGGTCCGGAAGGCTAACCCATTGGTGGACAGCGTTGGCCGGGTATTCCCACACTTGATTAGCTTTGAAATTCCGAAGTTCTCCTTATCGAGCTACCCTTCTTGTGCGCACAAAATTTCAAAGCTGAGCATCTTCCCGTCGTATGGTCTCGGGTGCTATACCGCGCCCGTCTGTTCCTTCCTGATGGATAGGTCGGGAAATCCCCAACCTTCCCATCTTGGCAAGCAGCGTGGTTCGTTTCAGTCCCAGTTTCGCCGCTGCGCCGCGCGGTCCACCAACGATCCAGCCGGCCTGCTCCAGTGTTTCCACAATCAAAGCGCGATCCGAGTCTTCCAAGGTAATCGATGAGTGGGAAGTTCGGGTGCGATGAAGACTGGCGACCATGAGCC
>Ga0207684_10000972_pt1 | contig 32086 bp, 38 predicted proteins | sample KBSK5501metaG_FD_184342 | JGI IMG/M metagenome (GOLD analysis project Ga0207684, IMG submission 184342) | Corn, switchgrass and miscanthus rhizosphere microbial communities from Kellogg Biological Station, Michigan, USA - KBS K5-50-1 metaG... | ecosystem: Host-associated > Plants > Roots >... | reverse complement strand
TCTGCGGATCGGCACTGTAGGCAACATCGATGACCCCGATGACGAGTAAGCCCAGACATCCGATCACGCGAGCTGTCATGGCCGTTTCCTCCTCCGCTAGGGCGGATAATAACCGCCTATCGCCGGGCAGCGCGGCTGCAGATACTCCGCGAGCTGCCTGCGCACCCACAGCCGCGAGCGGTGCACGCGAGACTTCACCGCAGGCAGGCTGATCGCGAGCGTCTGGGCGATATCGGAATTCGAGAGGCCTTCGACGTCGTGCATCACTAGCGCGGTGCGGTAGTCCGTCGGCAGCCCATCGATGGCGCGCTCCAGGACCTCGAGTAGCTCGGTGGTGAGCGCACGCTCGTCCACGCGCTCGGACCAGTCGGCGATCGGCTCGAGATGCCGGCGCTCACCGTCGAACCCGGGCAGCACGTCGTCCAGCGCCACCTCGCGGACCCTGCTGTATCGCGCGCGCGCTTTCTCGTTTGCGGCGTTGGCGGCGATGCGGTAGAGCCAACTGCCGAAGACCGACTCTCCCCTGAACGTGCTGATCTTACGCGCGGCCGTCCAGAGCGCGTCCTGCGCCACCTCTTCGGCGTCCTCGTTGCTGCCGGTGATGCGCCGCGCGAGCCGGTAGACGCGGTTGCCGAAGCGTTCGACCAGCCGCTCGGCGGCGTCAGGATCGTCGCGGCGGAGCGCCTCGACCAGATCGGCGTCGACGTCGATGCGAGAGCTGGGCGAAACCGTCATGCCCGTTTTCCTCCATCGCTAACGGGATAATGACCGCCTATGCCTACGGAGACCTTCCCCCCGGCAGATGAGCGCGCGGCCATGATCCGGACGACGACGTGATTTCGTAGGCACTGTGTGATGGGCAAGGCCGCCGCGGGTGACATCCCGGCCGATCCCGATCTCGTACGACGCATGCGACAAGGCGACGAGTCAGCGCTCGAAATGCTGTACGCGCGCTACGGCGGCCTCGTCTACAGCCTTGCATTGCGCATCGTCGGTGATCCGGAGCTGGCCCGCGAGGTGCTCCAGGACACCTTTCTCCGCTCATGGAACGGGCGGGCGACATACGACCCTGAGCGAGGGCGCGTCGCCGGGTGGCTCATGGGGATCGCGCGTAATGGCGCAGTCGATCTGCTGCGGAGCCGCCCCCACCAGGCCCGCTTGCGTGAGCGCGAGCGCCTGACCATGGACGTACCTGCTGTCGAAAAGGACACTGCCGAGGTGTTCGGGCTCCGGCGTGACGTGATGAACGCGCTGCATGCCCTGCCGACGCCGCAGCGAGAAGCGATCGAACTGGCTTACTACAGCGGGATGACCCAGACGGAAATCGCTCATGCGCTCAAGGAACCCCTGGGCACCGTCAAGAGCCGCATGCGCGAGGCATTGGACCGAATACGCGGTCTACTAGCCCCGGCCGTTGAGCGCGACGTGGAGGCAGATAACAGCCGTGACTGAAGACCGAGACCACCCGGTCGACGATCTCGCGATGTACGCGCTCGGCACGCTCGAGGCGCCGGAGCTCGCTCGCCTCGACGCTCACCTCGCAGCGTGCGAGTCATGCGCAAGACGTCTTGCTGATTATCGCGGCGTCGTCGGCGTGTTGCCGCTGGCGCTCTCGCCCACGCCGCCGCCTGCGGCGGCGTGGACAGCGATCCAGACCGCCGTGCGGTCGCGACAGCGTCGTGTCGGGCGCTGGCGCACGGTGTTCTACGCCGCGCGGTGGCCGGCCGTCGCCGCAGCGTTCATCGCGGTCGTCGCCTGGAATATCGCGCTCCAGCGCGAGCTCAATTGGTACGCCCGAGGGCCCCAGGTTGAAGCGCTCTCGCGCCGTCCGGGTCGTATGGTCATTCTGAAGGGCGTTGCGGCTCCCGCTGCGAACGCGCGCATGTTCATCGCCGCCGACGGTGGCCACGGACACATGGCCATCACCGGTCTCACGCGCCTCCCCAAAGGGCGCACGTACCAGGTGTGGTTCATCCGCGTGCAGGGACAGCCGATCGTCGGTGGCGCGTTCGACGTTGACGCACGTGGGCGGGCGTGGGTGTCGATCGAGCCCCCAGCGAACCTGGATGACCTGCGCGCGGTGATCGTCACTGACGAGCCGATACAGGGCAACACGGCGCCGACGGGGGCGACGCTGCTCGACGGGCGGCTCTAGACGCGCGCTGCGTCGCCGAGCGAGGCGCTAGCGTGCACCAATAGGCGCGCTGTCGCCGGTCAGCAGCTGGCCGTTCATACCGAGCGGCCCGTGGAATTTACAGGAGAAGGCGAGAACCCCCGAGGCCGGAAAGGTAACGTCGAATGCACCTTGCCCTTGGGAGGAATGTCCTTATGGATGCCCGAGGGAGGTAATGGTGATGTTGTGCAGCGTGCTTCCCTCGCTCTCCACTACCAGCGTCAGCTTCTGCCCCGGCTTCCCGCGCAGGAAGGTCGGCGAGAAGTAATAGTCGTCGGCCTCGAGCTCGAGCCTCGACAGGTTCCGCACGTCCTTGGTTCCATGGTCGGCGTAGCTCACGCCGCCGAGGACGAGAGATTTGCTCTTGCCCGCAGGCGCGGCGGTGGCTCGCGCCGGCGCCGGAGTCGTGGCGGCCAGGCCCGACGTCGGCTGCACGGCGATCTTGCGCGGAGCATTGCCCACGGCGATGGTCGCCGTCACTGTGCGGCTCGCCAAGTCCACCACCGAGACGTCGTTGGAGCCTTCGTCGGTCACAAAGGCCGTGCGGCCGTCGGAGCTGGATGCGCTCCAGTGCGGAGTCTTGCCCACCGCGACCGTGCCGGCGAGCGTGTTGTTCGCAGTGTTCAGGATACCGAGCTCGCCGGGCCCCTGAACCACGGCCAGCGCCCACCGGCCGTCAGGCGTGAAGGGCGCGTAATGCGGCGAGGCGCCCACGGGGATCTGCGCGACGATCTGATTGCTGGCCGTGTCCAGCACCTGAATCGCATCGACGCCGGCCAGCGTAAAGAAGATCCGGCGGCCGTCGGGGCTCAACTCGAGGCCGCGCGGCGTCTTGTCCAGCGGGACTCGCGCCACTTCCTTCCACGAGGTCAGGTCGAGTCGCACGAGCGCCGTGGCGCCCTGCTTTTGGGAGGCCACCCACCCGATGCGCCCATCCCGGCTCAATGTGCCGTTGTGCGGCTGGGCAACTGGGACGTTGCCGATCACGCGGTCAGTCGCCGTGTCGATGACCTGCGCCTGGTTCGAGCCCCAGCCCGAGACGAGCACCCGGCTGCCGTCTCCCGAGATCGCGAGGCCGTGAGGATTCGTACCCACGTCGATGCTGGTGACGACGCGATCCGAGGCGGTGTCGATGACGCTCACCGTGGCGGCGCCGTCACTGCTGGCGTAGACCTCGCGGCCGTCCGGCGTCATCACAACGCCGTGCGGCCCCTTCGGTACCGGAATAGTGGTGAGGACCTTGTTCTGAACCGTATCGATGACGGCCACAGCATCGTCCTTGAACAGCCCGACGTAGGCCTTGGGCGCTCCGGCGGCCGTAAGAGCGCCTGCCCCAACCCATCCGCCCAGCGCGCCTAGAGCGCCGACAGCCAACGCCACACGCTTCAACATCGTGATGCCTCCCGAAGAAGTAGGTTCACCCAATCGTGCTAACGTCCCGGTGGGTGATTGGTTCCAGACCGCGCCAGACCGGAGTGAAGCGATGACAAGCCACGGACACGATCACACCGAGCCCCATGCACATGGCGCACATGCGCACCACGCGAACACGGAGCATCATCCCCACACGCACGGCATCGTGGATCCTTCCATCGCGTCCACGACGCGCGGACTGTGGGCGCTGAAGTGGTCCTTCATTGGGCTCACGGTCACGGCGCTGATCCAAATGGTCGTCGTGGTGCTCTCCGGCAGCGTCGGCCTGCTCGCCGACACGATTCACAACTTCGCGGATGCGGCAACGGCCATCCCGCTCGGCATCGCGTTCTGGCTCGCGCGACGAGCGGCGACACGCCGTTTTACGTACGGCCTCGGCCGCGTGGAAGACTTCGCCGGCCTCATCATTCTCGCCATCATCGTCACGAGTGCGGCGGTGGCCGCCCGCGAAGCGATCGATCGGTTTCTTCATCCTCAGCCCGTGACCATGCTGTGGGCGGTCATACTCGCGTCCATCATCGGATTCCTGGGCAACGAAGGCGTCGCCATCTTTCGCATTCGCGTCGGACGTCAGATCGGTAGCGCCGCGCTCATCGCCGATGGCTATCATGCGCGCGTCGACGGCTGGACGAGCCTGGCCGTCCTGATCGGTGCGGTCGGGGTCTGGCTTGGTTACCCGGTCGCCGACCCGATCGTCGGCCTCGTCATCTCGGCGGCGATCGCTGTGCTCGTGTGGCAGTCAGCGCGCGCGATCATCCTCCGGATGCTGGACGGAGTCGACACTGAGGCCGTGGACGCTATCGCCCACGCGGCGGCACATGTCGCCGGGGTCGAGGAGGTCACCGATGTGCGGGCTCGATGGATCGGCCATCGCCTGCATGCCGACGTGAGCGTCAGCGTACCCGGAGAGTTGTCCGTGGCCGAGGGGCACGCGATGGCCAAGGAGGTCCGCCATCAACTTCTTCACCACCTGCCCCATCTCGGCGGCGTGGCCGTCCACGTCGATCCACTTGGCGAAGGTGGCGAAGGGTTCCATCGCATTGGCGAGCACACGCACGATGACTTTCCGATGCACCGGCACGACTAAGCACACCACGTGAATTGCTTGTTGTAACCCGCGCCGGCATGCCGACTTTACGGACGATCGCTACCGTCGCGGTTGCTGGCGGGCTCGCAGCGCTCGCAGCCTGGGCGATCGCGGTCTTGCCCTCCTACCGAGGCTTGCCGCTGACCGCCGCGCAAAGAAAACTGCTGACGGCCGCGGTGATCGTCGTGCTGGCAATTCTCATCGGCTGGCTGCTCTTCCTGTTTCCGGCGTACTGGGACTGAACGGTCGCGAGCAGCTGCACAGGCTCCTCAGCGTTGAGGCTGTGGTGCCGCAACGACGGCCCCAGGCACCGCCGCCCGATTATGCTCGCAGAAGTTTAGAGCCGCTCGCCAAACGCCGCCGCTCCGTTCACAGTCCGCCTGTACGCCGGTTGACGGCGGAACCCACGAGCCGTACTGCGAAGCGGGCGAGCACCCGATGAAGGGAACCAGGACACCGGCGATGACGACCCGCGCGAGCCAACGGTTCATGACGTTCCCTTCTGGCGCCCCTTTCGACGCTGGGGGCCGATTCAACAGGCTGTTCGCGTTGTCGTTGGACACGGGCATCCGCCTTGCCCGGGGCTGTCGTCGCATGAGACCGCGCATGTTGCTCGCTGCGCTCCTTCTCGTCGCAACCAGCTCGGCCACGGCCGCGGAGGATAGTCAACGGATCGAAGGCTTATCACCGCGGTTCATCGCAACGATTTCGCGCTCAGCAGCGACGGCCGACAAATCGTCGTGGACGTGTCCTCGCTCGGTGGTGTCACCGCCGCGATCGCCAAGGGTCAGCGCATTGCGGTCATCGGGACGATGGCGCCTAGCGGCCAGACATTTCACGCCATTCGTCTGGAGTCGGCGACCTAAGAGGCAGTGACAGACCTAATGCGTCTGGCCACCGACGGTACCCACAAATTCCCCGGCGGCAATCAGCATCCCATCCACGACACGCAGGGGCAGCACAGGAAGTCGCCGAGGCGCGGGCCCATTGATGACTCGGGCGCGGTCCTTCGGATCGAACTGCGCAGCGTGACAGGAGCAGAAGAGCGCTTTCGCATCAGCCTTCCACATCGACACGGGGCACCCCTGGTGTGTACAGATCGCCGAGTACGCCACAACACCCTGAGCCGCAAATTCGACGGTGTCCGCACTGAGTTGAGTTGGGTCGAGCCGGACGAGCGCCACCTGATTGAGAAGCGATCCGTCCCTGATCACTTTGGTTTCCGGGTCCATGGAGTACGCCAGCTGCTGAGGACCGCCGAGAGGAAGATCCTCGGGCTTGATGATTTGGCCTGCTCTGTCGCCGAACGCGAACACCAACCGATCACCGCTCTGCGGCCGAGCAATTTTTGGATCGTCAGCGGCAGCCACCGAAACCCTTCGGAAAACGAGACCAAGTCCGAGCGTTGCCTTCAGTAGGGCCCGGCGGTCTCGAGACAGCGTTCGGGAGGGCGTCGAAATGCTGTTACGGCGTAGAGTCGTGCGAAGCAGGCATAGGTTGCGCTTCAGGGCACTGGAAACCCGCATGCCGATTTCGGACCGTAACGCTAGATACATGCAACGTCAAGCGTTACACTTCGAAGAAAAAAGTCGGACAGCCCATCTGTCGCGCGGAGGATCCGTCATGCGAAGCATCGTCGTAATGGCAGTCATTGGGACGATCATTGCGGCGGCGTCGACGGTACTTGCACAGGCGCCTACCTCTAGCACCGTTCACACTCCACCGTTCGACTTGCAAGATCCCGCGGTCATCGAGGCGGGCGCGCGTGTCTTCAGCCAGAACTGCACTCACTATTGCCATGCCAAGGAAGGCCGGGTTGCACGTGCACCTGCGCTACGCGGTCGCGACCTTCCGATCGACTATCTCTACGAGCGAATCACCAAAGGCGCTCCGCCGATGCCGGCCTACGGCACTGTCCTGAGCCAGGACGATCTTTGGAGAGTGATCGCGTACTTGCGGTCGCTTGCTTCCGCACGAGACTGACTATTGCGCGGCTCAGCCAGTGGCATGCGAAATGCCTCATGGGACGAACGTCGAGCAGGAGGTCACCATGACGCTACCCATCAGGATCGCGACCGTGGTCAGCCTCAGCACCTTATTTTTGGCGCCGGCCGTGATGGCCCAAACCAGCCAGAGCAACCCAAGCCCGACTCAGGCTGACTTCGACGCTTGCAACAAACACGCGGCGGCCAACGCGGGCAGCCCAAGCGCTGCGATAAAGCCACGCACAGGACCGATGATCACGGGACCTGGAACACCGGAAACGCAGAGCGGTGCGGCCGCGTCGACGCCGAGTGGCCAAGACATGCGAATCACCGGGTCTGAGGTGCCGGGCGCTCGCGAGGCCGGACTCACGGGAATGGCGCCGGCGAGCCTCAGCGATGTCGCATACCAGGAGGCGTACCGCGACTGCATGCAGAGCCGCGGTTTCTAGAAGGCAGTGACACCAGTGATGATTCGTCGCGGAGTCGTGATCACTCTCGTCTTCGTGCTATCGCTGGCGATTCGGGCCAGCGCCGAGCCTCCGCGTCAGGCGGATATCGACGCATGCAACAAGGAGGGGGCGGCCGCCGCGCCGCAGCCCGCCGCCTCGCCTGACGTTGGAAAGCCGAGCGCGCCCGCTGAGCCACGACCGAGCACGAAGACCGAAGACGGCGCCTCGGCCGCGCAACCCACGATGAAAGGACCTGAAGCGGCAACGACTCCAGCAGAGCGTCAAGCGTTTGCCGCATGCCTGGCGCGGCACGGATACTACAACGGGTACTACCACTAGCCTCCTCCCGCCTCAAAGCCCGGCCGGCCGACGAAGCCGCCAGCGACGACCGGCACGCCGTCAACGATCGTCAGCGGCAGCGCCGGCAATCGTCTCGGTGCCGGACCGTTCATCACGCGCGCGCTATCCTTGAGATCGAACTCGGAGAAATGGCACGGACATTTGATCGTGCCCGCTGCCCGTTGCCAATCCCATTCGTCACAGCCGGTGTGTGTGCATACCGCCGAGTACGCGACGACGGTTCCATCCGCCGCCCGCGCACGTGTCTCGGCGCTGAAATCAGTCGATTCGAGGCGGACGAGGAGAACCTCGTTGAGCCGCGAGCCGTCCCGAACGATCTTCGACAGTGGATCAGTCGGGAAGGCGATGAGCGGCGGCCCGCCAGCGGGAAGGTCGGCGAGCGTGATCGCCTCGCCCTTTCGACTACCACGGGCAAAGACGAAACGGTCGTTCGCTTGCGGGCGACCTTTACGCGGATCACTATCTTGCGCGCGTGCGAGCTTGGCGGCGGGAAAACATAGCCCGACGCCCAATGCCAGCCTCAGCACACGCCGCCGACTTTGACTCGCACCGGAACTGCTCAATCGCTGTGCCTCGCTCATCGATTCATCTTTCATGGTTCATCGTCACGAAAATGATGCGCCGCTACTGTCTTGAGAACGTCGGGAGCGAAAAGCCGTACGTCAGGCCCAGCGTGAACTGCCAGTCGGGCGCCGCACGGCTGATGCCGTGGCGAACGCCGGCATCGAGAAACAGGTTCTTGGCCGTCGGCTGCCAGATGAGGCCGAGCAGCGCCGAGTTGTTCGGCGGTGCGCCCTGGGTGCTCTGGCCATTGACCTCCGCGACGAGCCGAAGCTTCGGGTGAACTGGCAGCTCGCCGATGACACCCCAGACGCCGAAGAGTTCCCCGGTCCGATCGAGACCGCCGCCTCCGTTGACATGCACCGTGACCGGCTCCAGCTTGCCGCTCACGATCCCGATCGCCTCGAAACCGACGTGACGCTCGCCAGCGAGCGAGGACGGAAGCAGCGGGCCGGCTTCTACTGCGACGCTGAGCCCCGGCTTGTCCTGGAGCACCCCCTCCTTGAGGACGCCTTTGAGCGACACACTCGGGTCAGCGAGCTCAACGTCCGGACTCACCTCGAGATTGAACTCGGCGACCAGCTCCAAGTTCTTCGCGACGCCATAGTTGAGGACCACGTGGGGCGTCGAGATGGTGTTCTGGCCGTGGGTCCGGTCGAGGTTGAAATAGCCGAGCTCGATCTCGACTTCTTTCGGTTCGGCAACGGCTGCGTCTGTCGATACGAATGGGCGATAGGCCCAGGCTGAGGCCGGCACGAGCAGGACGGCGATCAGTGCTGCGATGCACTTAATCGGTCACAGCCTCGAAGACGAACATCTTCGATGCGGGCCTGCCCTTCTCCTGCTCCGCGGGGGCATATACTCGATGCGTCTTTGGGTCGACAGCAAGGCTGTGGATCCTCGGCTCGACCGGAACATCCTTGAGCTTCCTGAAGTGCGTCGGATCGTCCATCTGGAACACCGAGATGCTCCCGCTCCCGCACGCGACGTAGATCCGGCGAAGTCCCGGATCGAACATCACGACGTCGGCGCCTTTGGCCATCGGCAAGTGCGCGATGGCCCGATGCGTGTCGAGATCGACGACGGTCAGAGTGTCGTTGCCTTCGCAAGACAGAAAGGCTCGACGGCGTTCGGCGGCGAGCGCCATGCCGTGATTTCCCCGGCAACCGTCGATGGGATAACTGTCCACGACGGTGTCCGTGACCGGATCGATCACGGCCAGCGTGCCCCGGTCTTGAAGGTTGACGTACACCTTCCGGGCGACCGGATCGTACTGCGGGACACCTGTCTCACTGTCGAACCGCAACACCTTGACGATGGTGTCGCTCGTGACGTCGATGACGCTCTCCGCCTTCGCGCGCTCGTTGGAGACATACGCCTTGTGAAAGGGCGCGGCGTAGGCGATGCCGTCCGGCTTCGCTTCCGTCGGAAGTCGCTTGATGATCGTCGCGCGCGCCAGATCGACGACGCCGATCTTGTTCTCTCCCCAGTTCGCGGTATAGACCTTCTTGTCTTCGGCGATGTAGGCCACGCCTTCGACGCCCGGTACATCGCGGACGGTCTTGACCACCGCATTCGTCTTCAAATCGATGACATGCAGCAGGCCGGCGCCGAGATGGGCGGCGAGCAGGTAATTGTCGTCCTCGTCGATCGTCAGGTAATCGAAGCGCTTGCCCGGCGGTCCCGGGAGCTCGAACTCGGCGATCTTGCGCAAGGGCGCCCCGCCACTCCCGACGCCGGCGGTGCCGGCGGCTCGTCCGCTCGGGACACCAAGGCCGCCGGCAGCGACGAGAGCAACGACGAAGAGAACCCAGAGCGCTGATCTTAGCTTCACATCCACCTCCACTCTCAGCTCGAGCGGACCCGGGCTTGACAGTACGCATGCAGCGCGTCGTACGCCGGAAACTGCTTCGCCATGTTGTCGTGGTCATTCTTCGCGATCGCTTGGAATCCGGTGGCGACGGCGTAGAGCCCAGCGGATTCTGGCGTGAGCTGCCGCGCGTCGGTGTCGGCACCTCGCACGATCTCGGCGAGGGCGTGCAGCGCGGGATCGGTCAGCTTGTACTTGTCGATGAACGCATCGAACGAGCAGCTGGGCCCATGATGGCCGAGTTCTACGTCCGGGATGTCGTACGGAATGGCGCCCTCGCGCTCGGCCACCTGCCGGACCTGGTTGCTGGGGACAAACAGGAACGTCGGCTCCTTGTCGATGAAGCGGCTGATCAACCAGGGGCACGCGATGCGATCCACGCGCGCCTTCTCGCGGGTGACCCATTTCATAAGCCGTGCGCCTCCTTACTTGCGGCTGTTCGTCTGGTCCAGCGCCGCTTTCAGCGCCTGAGCCAGCTTCGTCGGGTCGTCATTCGCCCAAAAGTGCATGTAGAACAACCGAGGCGTCTCCATGAGGTGGTGATTGTGAATCGCTGTGACATCGACGCCGTGCTGTTTTAGAGTCTTCGCCACGGCGTTCACTTCCTTGTCGATCAGGACGAAGTCACCGGTGATGGCGGCCTTGCCATCGCTCGTCGGCTGGAAGTTCATCGCGGTCACGACGCCCATCGCGGGAAGGAGCGGTTGGCCCATTTCCATGAGCGCTTCTGCTCGTGGCACCGTTACCTGGAAGACGCCGCCGCCGACATCGCGCCCGGAGCGCCCGAGCGCCTGCTCGATCGCCTTCGTGTCCAGCGTCGGCCCTGCCGCCGGCGTCGTCGCCGCGGGTGCACCGCCGAGGGGAGTGCCGCTGGCCGAGAGCGCCTGGCGGAGCGCGCGCGCCATCTGCACCGCATCGCCGTGACCGCCGTAGTGCATGTACATCACGTGCGGCGACATCTCGTTGAGGTGGTTGTGGATGGCCGTCACCTCGAGACCACCGGCGAAGAGGCCGGACATCACCGCCGGCACCTCCTGGTCGAGCAGGACGAGATCACCCATCAGCATCGCGTGATCACCGATCTGCTTGAACGTCGCGTACGACCCCAGCGCGAATCCTGCCTTCACGGGAACGCCCTTCACGGTGACGTTGAGGTCCGTACGAGGCATGCCGATGCGGAAGACGTCGCCGGTCTGCATCTGCCCCGTTTTGCCGAGCGCCTGCTCGACGGCTTTCCAATCCGGCTCAGCCGCCCGGGCAGTGGTTGACGCAGCGAGTGCGCACATGACACCAAGCCCGACAATGAGATATTTCGACCCTCGTAGCTTGATCACAGGCACTCCTTTATCGGCGCGTGCGCCTCATGAAGACGCACGACATTCGCCCCAGTTGATGTTGTCCGTGACGTTATGCGCCTGCCACTGAAGAGTTGCTGACATTTATGTCAGGTGCGGAGCAGGGGTGGGTGGGTGTCGATGAAGATCCCACGGCGGCCGATCTTCATGATCGCGTCTAGTCGAGCTTCTCCGCCACCGTCTTCCACTCGTTACCCTTCACGAGCGTCACGTCGGCGACGGGATGGCCATCTTTCATGGCGGGGAACACGCTGACGACCCGATATCCCTTGTTCTCCTTGACAGCTTCGGCCGCGGCGGCACCGAGCGAGCGCTTGGCCTTCGCCATCGCCTGACTCTGCTCCTTCGCATGGGTGAGGTCGTCGCCCTGAGTGATCGGCTCGGCTTTCGCGATCTTGCCGGTCTTGTGATCGACGATCACTTCGGAGAAGTTGTTCCCTTTCATCGTGTAGACCGACAGCTGCAGCTTGCCGTCCTCCACCTCGTATTTCGCCGAGATCGGCTTGCCTTCCTTTGCGCTCGCGCTGAGTCCGCGTTCCAGCGGAACCGCGGCATCCTTCAGCGCCTTCTCCAGGTCAGCGTGCTCCTTCGCCTTGTCGTCGGTCGTCTGCGTCCAGCCCGGCGAGACCACAAACACCAACACAGCAACGAACGCCGCCATCCTGCCGATCATCTTCATGGGCCAGCCTCCTGCTTGGTCGGACGGTTGCTAGGTCTTCTGCTTGAGGACAGCGTAGAGACCCTCGAACAGCGCGCCGCCGCGGGCGAGCAGCTCGTGGTCGTCCGGAATCGCCTCCACGAGACCATTGATCGCAAGATCGAGACCCGCGGCCTCGTTCCGCGTGAACTTGCCGTCGTGCAGATCCGCTTCGTGCACGATTTCGGCGATCACCTTCACGCGACGATCTTTGATGCGAAAGCGCTTCACGAGCGTCTCGAACGTGCAGTCGTCGCCGTGATGACCGAACTCCGCACCCAGCACGTCGAACGGGATCCCCTTGCGTGAGGCATCCGCTGCGTCGGCGAACTCGAACTTCGCCTGTGGATCGTAGAAGCGCTTGATAAGCCACGCTGACGCGATCCGGTCGATGTGAGGCCGCGGCCGGGTCACCCACGTGCTTCCCTTTGGGGGCAGACTCCCACGACGTCCCCGACTCGGTGGATGCGGCCGTGTCTCTGCGGCGCGCAGCCGCTTGGCGGTCGTTTCCCAGAGACTTCGCGCGCGCTCGCCGGCGGGCGCCTTCACGTAGTCGATGGACTGCACACGGTCGAGCTCACGTTTCAATCCGTCCAGCTTCGCTCTGAGCTTGGGGATCGAGCGCCGATGGCTCATGTGATAGCGATCGAGATGGCGGAGGATGTCGCGGCATCCCTGGACGACCGCGTGGTATTCGACGGCGCGGGCTTTGTGGAAGAGCGCGATGATCTCGTCTTCCGTCATCGTCTCGATGCGATCGACGCGCAGCAGCGTCGCTTCACCGCGCACGGAATGGATCTCTTGGACGAGCCACTGAAAGAGCTCGGTCGTCTCTGGAGTCTCCGGCAGAATCCAGCCGGCCCCGCGCAGCCGAACGGCCCCCATCCGCTGCAGTTTTCGCCAGACGCCGACACGGTGCCGCGTCGGCGTCGGCGGCAGCGTCGTCAACAGCGTCAGCCACCGCATTCAGATTACCCCTCGTAACCTTTGATACCAGAAACGTCAAGGGTTACACTGCGCAATGATTTTCCTGACGGGAGGACGTTCGATGGCAGGGGACACTGCGCCTGGCCGCGTACCGATTCGAGATCTCGTCAAGTATTTCCTCCGCCTCGGCGTGCTTGGCTTCGGCGGACCGGTCGCGCTCGTCGGACAGATGGAGCGCGAACTCGTGGGCGACAAGCAGTGGCTCACGAAGGAGGAGATGCGTGAGGGCATCGCCGTATGCCAGTCCCTGCCGGGCCCTCTCGCCATTCAGGTCGGCATCTGGATCTCATACATCCGCGGGGGCTTCTGGGGCGCGTGGGCGGGCGGATGGGCGTTCATTTTGCCCAACTTCGTCATCGTCGCGGTCCTTGGCGCACTGTACGTCTACTTCGGCGGGCTTTCCCCCGTCAGAGCGATCTTTTATGGCGTCAGCCCGGCTGTCATCGCACTCATCCTGCACTCGTGCTATCGGTTGACGAAGCTCGGAATGAAAGACTGGATCGAATGGGCGCTTGCCGCCGCGGCGTTCATCATCACGGTAGCGCTTCAAGCCGAGGTGGCGCTCGTCTTCATCGGCTGCGGCATCGTTGGGCTTCTCTACTACGGGTCGCTGTTCCGCGCCCGCGCGTCTGCACCGACAACGCGGTTCTTCGCTCTTGGCGCGCCGCTTGCCGTCACGGCCGCCGCGCCGAGCAGCATTGGCAAGCTCCTTGGCGAGCTGCTCGTTTTCTTCCTGAAGGCCGGCTCGCTGACATTCGGCAGCGGCCTCGTCATCGTGCCTTTCCTCGAGAAGGGGCTCGTGCAACAGATGCGCTGGCTGAACGAGCGCGATTTCCTCGTGGCCGTCGCCATCGGGATGATCAGCCCCGGTCCTGTCGTGATCACGGCAACATTCGTGGGCTACCTTGTGGCCGCGCGTCTGGGCGGTTCACTGCTGGAAGGCTTCTGGGGCTCGCTGGTGTCGACGATAGGGATCTTCTTGCCTTCGTTCTTGTTGATCCTGATCGTTGCTCCGGTCCTCGTTCGTTACCGGGCGAACCCGAATATTCAGGGATTCATCAAGGGCGCGTACGCTGCCGCCATCGGGACGATTCTCGGTGCCTGCGTGCTGCTCGGAAGGATCGCGATCGGCGACTGGCTGACGGCCCTCGTGGCCGTGGCAAGTCTGGTCGTGCTGTTCCGGTGGAAGGTCAGCAATCCCGTGCTCGTGGCTGCCACGGCGATCATCGGCCTCATCGCCTTTCCGTTGCTCAAGCCGGAATGGGTCTTCGTGAAGTGAGACGTCGGCACCGCAGAGGCGGACAGTGGAGAAGGGCATCATGAATGAATTGCGAGCCGCGGTGGGGACATGCCGCCTGTGCGATGCGCCAGTCGCCCGCGACGCGAATGTGTGCGCCTCCTGTGGCGTCAAGGCGCCGTGGGTCCCCGACGAACCGAGCGTCAGTCCCCGCGTGATCCGGCTCGTCATGTGGGGCGGCGGTATCGTGCTGGGCATCATGGTGCTCATTGTCGTCGGAATGCTGGCGTTCGGCCCGGCGGCCGAAGACGAAGAGCGGGATCACAGGCCGCCGAGCATGGGTTCGCGATCGCGGTAGACGTCAGCGGATGCTGGAGAGATGAGATGCGCGACTTACTAGGCGTCGACGCGGCGTGGGGCATCACCGTGGTGCGCGTTATGATGGGCCTCGTCTTCGCAGTTCATGGCTATCAGAAGTTCTCGAGCGGCGTTGGCGCCGTGATCGCGAGCTTTGCAAAGATGGGGATCCCCGCTCCTCAAGTCGTCGGCCCGTTCATCGCCGGCCTCGAGCTCATCGGCGGCATCTGCCTCATCGTCGGCCTGTTGACGCGCCTGTTCGGTTTGCTGTTCACCTGCGAGATGCTCGTGACGACACTGCTGATCCAGCTCCCGATGCGCGGGTGGAACGCAAGCGAGCTCGACCGAATACTGCTTGCCTCCGGTGTACTTCTCCTCATTGCCGGGCCAGGCAAGCTTGCGATCGATCAGTTCTGGTTAGAGCGTGCGCGGCCGGAACAGTCTACGGCGGCACGAGACTCCCGACGCCGTTGACGGTTACTTCACGCGGTCGCGAAACCTCGGCATTGGGCCTTTGGGATTCGTCCACGAAATAAGTCTGCTGAGCAGATCGAAGACTCCGAACGCACCAAAGGCGACGATCGAGATTTCAGCCAGGCCGAATCAGAACGATGAAGACACCCTCCTCCCTCCGGACCCTCCTCGCGCTGAATCGAACCGTCGGAATCGTCCTGATTTCCGTCCTGTTCTTCGGTCTTGGCGAACAGCTCTGGAGCCCGTTCCTTCCGGCGTATCTCGACGCGAAGATGAACGGGAGCGCCGCTGGCGTGATCGGCGGAGTCAGCCTGACGGCCTTGCTCGCCGTCGGCATCTACGCGTGCCTGCGCAATCTTTTCGAGGCGGCCTGCTACGTCGGCGGCGGACAGCTGACGGCGCGCCTTGGTGATCGCGGCTCGCTGATTCTCTTCGGCGCGCTCACGGTCGGCGGCTATGTGTTGTTCCTCACGTGGACCGCACCCGTGGTGGCCGTCATTGCCGCTCTACTAATCGTCGGCTGGGAGCCGCTGTCCGTCCCGGTGACCTTCACGACCGTCGCCACGACGGTGACGACCAGAAACCAGGGTATGGCGTTCGCGCTGCAATCAATCCAGAAACGACTCCCGCGGATCATCGGGCCAGCCGTTGCGGGGCTCGTCCTGGCCGCGGCCGCAAGACATCTCGGCGGCTCGGATATCGGCTACGTGGTTGGCATGCGATGGCTCGTGGGAGCGTCGTTGCTGCTCGGGCTCGGATCGCTTGTCATGCAAATCTTGTGGATGCCATCCTATCCCGCGCCACCACGAGGTCCGGGTGCGGGCACCGTCGTCCGAGCATTTCATCCAACCCTGCGACGATTGCTCCTGGCGGAGATCTTTACCCGATGGTGCGATTGGTTGGTTCGTGAGTTCGTCGTCCTCTACCTGTTGGTCGTCCGTGGAGTCGATCCCGCATCGGTGGGCCTCCTCTTTGCCCTGCAGAACACGGTCGCCCTGCTGACGTACCTGCCGATCGGTCGAATGACGGCGGCTTTCGGCCTTCAGCCGTTCATTGGTCTTACGTTTATATTCTTCGCCCTGTTTCCACTGTCGCTCGCCCTCGCGCCGGATGGGTATGGGTTGGTGCTGGCCTTCGTCGTCTGGGGTCTCCGCGAAATCGGCGAGCCTGCCCGCAAGGCGCTGATCGTCTCGTTACTGCCGACAGCGATCCGTGCTCAGGGGGTAGGCCTGTATTGGGGCATACGCGGCGTGGCCATATGTTGGGCATCGCTCATCGGTGCGATCGTCTGGTTTTGGCTGGGGCCCCAGGCACTTCTGTACCTCGCCTTCGCATTTGGCTGTGCCGGAGCCGCAATCTTCTATCTCTACACGCGCGAACCCACCTCGACGGAGGATCTGTCGCTCGCAGACACCCAGCAGGGCTAGTTTCCTCCAGCCTTCATTCCACCCTTCATCCACCCATACATCCACCCTTACATCTGGCGATTCACGAGCGCCGTTGCCTGTGGACGGAGGGCATGCACGGGCTTCTAAGAAGCGTCCGCATCCAGCAGTATCGCCGGCTGCTACGCTACTGAAGTGGTGAGCGAGCCCCCCCTCCAACCGACGATCGCCCCAGGCGAGCCCGTCTTCATCCGGCGCCTGCCTGAAGGGGTTGAGTACACCCATATCAAGATGATCTTCATGGACCTGCCATCCGCGCTGACGACCATCCTGTGGTCGACACCGTCGCAGGACGATCGGCTTGTGGCCGCGTTCAAAGGGAGGACCATACGCGCGATCGATCGCGGTCTGCGACGCGAGGTGGAAACGCATAGAGATCGCCACGAGATCAGTGCCATCCGTCATGAACTGGTAAGTCTCTGCCTCCACGAAGCGAACGGAACATCGTCGCCGCATCCGGAGCGACGGGTCTCCGTAACCCACGTCGTTCCGGAGCTCTTCGACGAGGCACACCGGCCGCCAGGGCCGCCGACGCAACACATTCGGATCACCGTCACTGCCTCACCGCGGCGGCGACACCGAAGTAAGCGCGCCGCTAACGCACCGACAGTGCTAGAAGAGCGCGTCATTGTGTCCGAGCCGGCCGCTTGGGATCCCTCGATACCGTTCATCGACCCAGATGCTGTTGACCGCGCGATCCTCGAGCTTCTGCGCAACTATTTCCCGCGTGTCATGGGCGTCCGAGTAGGCGCACGGTGGCGATCCAATTACTCGCCTGAAGGCTGGCGGCTCGTGACCCAGCACGTCGTCCCGCAGCTGTTCGAGTACCTAAGGCCCTTCTACTCCGTTCGGCGATATCGTCGCGCCGGCCGGAAGGGTCCGGGACAGTATCCTGCACGGCTCAGGCGCGACATCACCGACATCATTCGGTTTGAGCTGCCGCACCTGGCTCGCAAGCTAACGGTGGCCCGCGTCACTGCGGCAATGCAGCGTCACCTCGCACGCCAACATCCCACCCAGAAGCGCACCAAGAGGAAACGGCCAAAACAGTAACTTCGATTTCATCGGCGAACTTTGATTGGCTGGATGGGAGATGAGCACACGCCGCGTTCGCCGCCAGCCCGCATCACGATCGCCAGCCGCGCCGCCATTCGTTGAGCTGTCCGCACTCCAGCAGAGAAGGCGAAAAACCAACTAAACTCTCCTCCGAGAGGCCTCGCTCGTCAAATCGTCGGCCCGCACTCACCGATATCGCTAAGCAGTTGGTTGCCTGATAGGAGATATCGTGGCCCTGAAGCGACACGTGGGCCAGCCGAGTTTTCTCATCCACTTCCCAGCGGACACGTCTTGTCCATCGATTGGGACATTCTGTCCACAGTAATGCAGCCAGCGGCGGTGACGGTCGCAAAGTCTCGTACTCACCACGCGTTTCCGGAACCGGCATTGCCTATGCAATCGCAATCGATATGGGAGCGTGCATTCGCCTTGTCGGCGCCCTCGCCCTTGTCCTGACGCTGGATGCGTCGACCCAGGAGTTCGCCGAACTCATCTCCCTGTCCGACGACGCTCGTAGGGAGCGGTTCCGTTTGCCTCCGACCTGTACACCGATCGTCAGCGCCGTTAAGCCCGCCGTCCCGAGCGGAAGTCGCCTGACCGTCTTGGTTGATTGCAAGGACCCGCCGAGCGTGCCGTCATCGCCGATAAAACCAGCCTCCTGGAGAAACTAGATCCTCTCTCCGGCGAACTCTCACGAGCCAAAATCAGAGTTGAGAGACTTGGGACCAAGCTGGAAATCTGAGCGGTAATTTCTTGGAGAACTGGGAGTTGGACCGACATTCCCGGCAGCCGACACTAGGTACCTTTCGGTCGTTGCGCGGGCTGGATTTGAACCAAGGACCTTTGGGTTATGAGCCCTTTTTGAATCGAAGCCAGAGCCAACGCGCCACGAATAACACGTCGTAAATTAGCGCTTCTGGCGGCGTCGTCTTTGGGCCCCTTTGGCTCTCGTCGGGAGCAACTTCCTGGGTAATTCCTGGGTGAAGTCGGTCAAGTCCTGAGCTTGCTGGATAATCCGACCGGGGACGCACTCGGGGTTCGTGCGAGCGTCGCGCAATGTCGAGACTGCCGGACATCCGCCGTACGCGAATAGTCCTCACCGCGACGGAGCGGGATGCGTCGCGACCGTCTCTGAGTCATGGCAGCGCGAACGCCACCATAATCACCCATCTTCGTCTTGAGGCTGCTGTGACCACCCGCGAGTGCTCGGCTGCGGCTGCTGGTCTGACCCTGCTTCTAACCCCTCCTCGAGCTCCTCCTGATCTCGCGTTGTGTCATGATGCCCGCACGACCATTCCGCCAGGAGAACGCAATGTTCGAGTTCCCCGAGTGCCTGCTGATCGTGACAGCCGAGGTGGACGCGGCGGTCGAAGCCGAATGGAATCGGTGGTACGACACGGTGCACTTGCCAGACGCGCTCAGATGCCCGGGAGTGCAGCGCGGCCGGCGGTATGTATCCTCGGGTGAGATAACGGAGAGCGCGGCCGACAAGACGGAACGGGTGGCAAAGCGGATCTACACGACGATCTACGAGCTGGACAGTCCGGACGCGATCACCACTCCGGAGTTTCGCGCCATGCGTGGCTGGTACCAGTTCGCGCCGTATGTTCGCTCACGCACCCAGGTGATCGTTCCCGTCCAGGGCCGATAGATGCGTTCTCGACACATCCATTTTGAATCCGTTCCCAACTTCAGAGACCTTGGCGGCTACCGGACGCACGACGGCCGCACCGTCGCGTGGCGGCGCCTGTTCCGGAGCGCGGCGCTCCACAAGATGAACGAGCGCGACATTGCCAGGCTCAAACAGGAAATCGGCCCCCGGGCCGTCATCGACCTGAGACGTCCGAGGGACCCTGAAAAGAATCCGGAGCCTCTCCTGCTCAAGGAGATCGGCGCCAGGTACTATCCCATGCCCTTCAGGCCCGATGGCCCCTCTTACCTGAAAGACGAAGCGAAGGCTCACCCGAACGCGACCAACATGGGAGCGATCTACCTGTATCGCATCAGCGAGAAGCCGTTCGGCAAGAGGCTGGTCGACGCTCTCGAAATCATTGCTGAACGGGATAATCACCCGCTGGTATTCCATTGCACCGCAGGCAAGGATAGGACCGGCGTCCTGGCCGCCATGGTCCTGGCCGCGATGAGCATTGTCGATGAAGACGTCGTCGACGACTACACTCTTTCAGCCCCGTTCATGAGGGATATCCGGGACCGCATGAATAGCGACCCCGAAACGGCGCAGGGAGTGAAAGACCAGCCCGATTTCCAGTGGGAGGCCTCTGCGGAGTCGATGGCTGCCTTTCTGGCGGCCCTCAGGCGGGAGTACGGATCCGCAGACGGTTACCTGAGGGCGAATGAAGCGCGTAGTTCGTTGGTCGATCGGCTGAAAGCTGCCTTGCTGGTTTAGGAGCAACTTCCTGGGTAATTCCCGGGTGAAGTCAGATTCGACGATCGCGCCGCTTCGAAAAACGGACGTTCGCGCCGACCCGAGAAGTGGGAGCCCTCAGACAAGCAAGAGGGGGAGTGGGCGACGGTGCGCCTGCTACTCCCCCGTTCTGGCTACGCGCCCCAACAAAAGTCGGGGCCTCAGGAGGTTGGAATCACCGCCGAGGGCAACAACGGCGCTCTCGGCGGCCTCTTCCTGGCCGGGTGGAGTGTCCTCCATGCGCTAGCAGGTACTCCCCCGGCGCCCCGCAGTCAAGTGGGTCGCCAGCATGCTCGGCACTGTCTCGCTTGATGTCGACGCACGCGAGGAGGTCGGAGAGGCTATCCGGCGTCATTGCGCTCATTGTACGGCGCTTCACGATTCCGAAAGTTCAACGGATCCCCTCACCCGTCCGCGGCATCCGAAAGCGTAGGAATCGTCCCCGATGCGAGGAGGTATGGCCCGGGACCTGCTATGAAGCCAGTCGGCCCTCTTGCAGACAAGCACCCTTGCGGTGCCAGCCGCCTTATCCGCAATAGAGCCGCTCCGGATCGCGCGAGTCGCACTCGATGCCGAGAGGAGACAAGCCATGTCCTACAGCATATCGACCTTGCTGACGCGCAACCTTCACGATGTCTTCGGTGAAAACGACCCCGAGCGTCGGCGCGCGGCCATCGACGAGATCTTTACCGAAGATTGCGTGTTCTATGATCCCAAGGACGTCTACCGTGGCCGCGAGGAGATCGACCGCGTCGCGGGCGCGATCAGGGCTACGCATCCTGACTTTCGATATCAGCCTATTGCCGGAGCCGAGGAAAATGGCAATTCCGGGCGGATCCAATGGGTATCGGGCCGCCCTGGTGAGGCGCCAGCTTACGCCGGGACTGATTTCATAATTGCCCGAGACGGCCGGATTGCCGCCCTTTATCTGTTTTTCGACAGGCTACCCTGAGCGCAAGCCGGTCGGCCCGGGCCGGCTGGCATCACCATCGGTCGCCGCCGAAGCCATCGAAGCGCAGCGCCTCGAGCTCGAAGACGTCGTGCCCGGAGAGGTCAACGCAACCCTGTCACGGCGAGCGACACGGTGACCGGCGTGGCGCCGATTGTAGCAAATGTGTTTCGTCTCGAGTTGAATACCCCATCACGTATGTCGTGGCGAGTAGCTGCTAGAGCGTCTGGCCGTGCCAGCCGAGGTGGCTTAGAAAATCGCGCGTGCGCTCGGTCCTCGGCGCATCGAAGATCTGTCGCGGCGGTCCCTGCTCGACGATGCGTCCGGCGTCGAAGAACGCCACCCAGTCGCCGACGCGGCGCGCAAAATTCATCTCGTGCGTGACCACCACCATCGTCATCCCTTCGTCGGCGAGCGCTTTCATCACCGAGAGGACTTCGCCGATCGTCTCGGGGTCGAGCGCCGAGGTCGGCTCGTCGAAAAGCATCACATCGGGCTCCATCGCGAGCGCGCGCGCAATCGCGACACGCTGCTGTTGTCCGCCAGAGAGCGCGGCGGGATAGTTCGACGCCTTGTCCGAAAGGCCGACCTTGGCGAGCATCGCCCGGGCCCGGTCCTCCGCCTCAGCGCGCCGGGCGTGCAGGACCGTCCTGGGACCCTCCGCGACATTATGGAGCGCGGTGAGATGCGGAAAGAGCTCGAAGCTCTGGAACACCATTCCCATCCGGCGGCGGATGTCGCGCAAGGCGCGCCCGTCGCGCGGAATACGCGCGCCTTCGAATTCGATCTCGCCCCCATCTATCGTCTCCAGCGCATTGGTGCAGCGGAGAAGCGTCGACTTGCCCGAGCCCGACGGGCCGATGAGACATACGACCTCGCCGGCGTGCACGTCGAGGTCGACGCCGGAGAGCGCCTGAAACGTTCCGTAGCGCTTCACGACGCCTCGATAGCGGATGATCCTGGCGCCGCTCTCCTTCGCGCGCCGGCTCATTCAGTCACCGCGTAGCGGCGTTGGATCCAGTCGACGAGCTTCGCTTGCGGGTAGCCGAGCAGCCAGTAGACCGCGGCCATCGCGGTGAGCATCTCGAGCACGCGAAACGTCTGGGCGCGAATCTGCATCGCCACGTACGCGAGCTCGCTGACCGCGATCACCGAGACGAGCGAGGTGTCTTTGAACAGCGACACCCAGGTGCTGGCGAGCACGGGCAGGATACGGCGCACCGCCTGAGGCAGCACGATTCGCCGTACGGCTTGCGCGCGGCTCATGCCGAGCGCCATCGCCGCTTCGAGCTGGCCGCGCCGGATCGAGCCGATGCCGGCCCGGAAGGTCTCGGCGTTGTAGGCCGTGACGTTGAGCGCGAGCGCCGCGAGCCCGGTCGCGAACGGAGAAAGCCCGAGACCGGTCGCGATCGGCAGCACGTAGAATGCCCAGTACACGACGAGGATCAGCGGCAGATTGCGGAAGAGCTCGACGTATGCGGTCGCGACCGCACGGACCGGAGTCCACGCGTACAGGCGAAGCGCCGCGACGACGATCCCGCACGGCACTGCGATCGCCATCGTCGCCACGGTCAGCAGCACGGTCATGCCCGTCGCGGCGGCGAGCGCATCGCGGTGCGCGCCGACGACGCTCCAGTCGAAATTCATGAACGTCCGAGATGCGCGACGCGTTGATAGATGCGATCCACGCCGCGCGTCACCGGAAAGAGGATCAGGAAATAGACGAGCATCGCGAAGCTGTAGACCTCGATTGGTTGAAAGCTCTGACCCGCGAGCGTTTCCGATTGCCGCATGAGCTCAGGTACGGCGATCACTGAGGCGATCGCGGTGTCCTTGATCGTGATCGACAGCAGCGAGCCGAACGCTGGCAGCATGCGCACGAGCGCCTGCGGCAGCACGATGCGCCGCAGGATCTGCGAGCGCGACATGCCGAGCGCCAGCGAAGCGCGGGTCTGGCCAGGCCGCACCGATTCGATGCCGGCACGGAAGATCTCCGCGGCATACGCGGCGAGATGGACGGTGAGTCCGATCAGCGCCGCGACGAAGGGCGACATCGTGAGACCGGTGAGAATCGGCAACGCGAAGAACGTCCATATCAGGACCACGAGCACCGGCACCGCGCGCATCGAGTCGATGTAGAGCACGACCGCTGGCCGGAGCCACCGCGGACCGAAGAGTCGCGCCAACGCGACCACGAAACCCAGGGCGAGGCTCGCAGCGCCGGAGGCGGCCGCGAGCGCGATGGTCACGCCGATGCCGTAGCTCAAGAAACGCCAGTGCTCGATGATGACGGAGGGATCGAAGTTCATTGCAGTCGGTGGTCATTCCCGCGCAATCGGAAATCCAGTGTCGCCGCCAGCACGCACGTCGCTGGGTCCGCGTTTAGCGGGGGCGGCGATCGATCACTTCATCGTGTCGACCACTCTCGCCTCGTCCGCCTTCAGCTTGGGCTCGATCTCCTTCTCGACCGCCCGTGCCCATTGCAGGAACACGGCCTGATTCTTGTCGACGGCAATGCCGACTGGCGCGCTCTTCTCCGTGCTGTTCTGGCAGTTGTTCTCCTTCGGCAGCACGGCGAGTTGCGTGAGCTTGCGACCCATCGCGACCCACGGCACGCGATTGATCGGCACGGCGTCGGCGCGCCTCGCCATGACTTCCTCGACCGGAGCCACGCCCGATCCGGCGACGCCGCGGAGCTGCGCCTTGGGAAAGCGCTCCTTCACCCAACCTTCTTCGCCGCCACCTGTGTAGTACGCCACGGTGATGTCCGGTCGATTGAGATCGTCGACGCTTTTCGCCTGCGTGAATTTCGGATTCGATGCCAGACCGAACATGCACACGCTCGTGCTCGAATAGATGATGAAGTCGACCACCTTCAATCGCTCTCGCGTCTCGGCCAGCGGCGTCACCGAGATGTCGACCTGATTCGAAGCGAGCACGGGCACCTTCGTCTCGTGGCTGACCGGAACCGGCTCCAGCCTGACGTTGAGCCGCTTGGCGTACTCCTTCGCGAGCAGCCATGCCGGACCGCTCCATGCCTCGCCCGATCCGCTGGTGTTCTCGACGAGCCACGGCGCGTTGGCGAGCACGCCGACCCGCAGGACGCCAGCCTTCTTGATCGCGTCGATGCGCGGGCTCGCGCCGGGCGGCGGTACCGCGGGTGTCTGCGCCAGCGCTGCGACCGCGACGAATGCGCCGGCGAGCGCGGCGGTTAACCGTTTCGTCGTCTTGGTCATGGCCATGCTGTCCTCCATGTTTGCCGCGCCGCTGGGCACAGTTGGGTTAATTGAATGAGAGCGTCGCCTGCCTTATGTGCGCGGCGATGAAGTTCCTCGCGGTGCTCTATCCCGACGGTCAATCTTCGTCGGAGAAGTATTCGTGGTTGGCTGCAGCAATCTTCTGCACCGCGTCGAACACACTGCGCAGATGCGTCTGCATTGCCTCCACCGCGCCCGCTTCGTCGTTAGCCAGAACGCGGCGTACGATTCCTTCGTGTTCCTTGAATACCTTGCGCAGCCAGTGCGGGTCCTCGAGCGATAGGTGGCGGACTCGGTCGAGCTGCGATTTAGCGTCGGACAGTACTCGCCATAAACGTTGCCGCTGACCCATTCCAAGCAAATACTGGTGCATTTCCTCGTCCAGAGGGAAGAACCCCTTCCCATCCTGGGCGCGAACGCAATCGCGTTGTCGTTCGATCATCCGCTGCAGCTCGAGCCGATGGCTCGCGGTCGCTCGCCTGGCCGCTTCTGCGATGGTTCGACACTCAATCGACTCGCGCAGAAATTGGCTGTCGCCCACCGCGGAGAGGCTGATGGAGGAGACCCGCGTGCCGACCTGTGGAAACACACGTACCAGACCCTCGTCGGCGAGCCGGATGAACGCCTGGCGGACAGGCGTGCGACTGACGTTCAGTTGCTCGGCCACCGCGTTTTCGGACAATGCGTGGCCCGGACGGAATTCGCCGCTGACGATCTGGCCATGCAGATAGCGGTATACCTGCGGCGCAGCCATCTGCCTGCGGTCGATGCGGGCGACGTGGTTCATCGCGAGAGATCGGGCTGTATACTAGTATGCTAGTATGCGTCGCTGTCAAGCCCACGGCGCTCTGGGCGGGCGGCGCCCAGTCGGCTCACCCAGGCCCTGGCCAGTGGCGGCGACCTCTCCTCGATCGTCGTCGCCATAACCGAGCGAGAGGCGCAACGCAGCCGACTGGAACACGATCTCGCGGCGCTCGATGGCTGTGATCAGGCCCGGGGCCTTGATCTTCGGCGTGTGGAGCAGGATCTTCGCGCGAAGCTCGATGACTGGCGGGGGCTGCTTTTGCGTAACGTGGGAAGCGCGCGGCAAGCGCTTAGAAGCGTTGTACCCGCGCGACTGCGGTTCACCCCGAAGGCGGAGAACGGAGAGCGCTTCTACGTGTTCGAGGGGATGGCCGTTCTGGATCGCTTCCTCGAGGGAATCGTCCTACCTAAAGCGTTGGTGGCCCCAACGGGAAGCGACCGTGCGTGGAGCTTCGTAATCGAAGAGTTCGTGCCACTCGTGGCGTAGTCGCTCAACGGGATTCGAACCCGTGTTTGGTCGCGGTCACGTTTTTCGCCCGCAGTTCCGCGCTGTCTCTATCAAAGATCCCGCGTAAGCGCGGATCTTCACACCCACTACGGGGTGCGCGAGCCCAATAGCTCGCTCTCAATGGCCAGCACCCAGTCGACGACCTCCTCCCGGCTCTGGAGAACACCGTAGAGTCCCGCGTACACGATCGACGCGTTCTCGCCCCCAGCCACTGCCGTCCGCAGGGTCTCGTCGAGACGCCGGCAAGCCTCCTCGTACCGACGCGTCGGGTCGTCGCCGGGAAGGGCCTCGTCGATGGAAGCTGCGTAGAGCCGTTCCGACCGGGCAAGGTGATGCAGCACACGGCGGAGGGGCCAACCGCCGTCGGGCGGGTGCCAGTCGAGTTCGGCCTCGGTGAGTCCGCGGGCGCGCTGTTGGACGAGCCGGGCTGCCTGATCAACGCGCCATAGCCACGCGTCGAGATCCGAACTCGAAAGGGGCAGGAGATCACCCGGCAAAGTCACAGACGACCCGACCCATCCATCGGTCGGCGTTGGTACCACCCCGTCACGCTGCCAGGCAAGCCACTGGTCGATCTGGTTGAGATGGTCCAGCGCGTGGTCCAGCACGCGGCGGAGCGCCTTGCGTGGGGTGTACGTGTAGCGGCCGACACCCGCGGGAGGCCTGAGTGGTCTCGGCTGCGCATCGGTCAGCCTTGAGAAGAGTTCCTTGGTCATGAAGGACGCGATCTCGTGGGACGGATCGTGGACGGTGAGCCGGGCGAGATGCGTCCGGGCCTGCGCGTGAGCCTCTTCGAGGTGGCGAACCGGATCTCGCGACGCCGGAGTCAGCGTGTGGACCGCGACCATGCGGGCCGCGGTGGCATTCGCGAGCACAATGCCACTGTCCGTCATTGTCTTAAGCACCTGCTGCTTTGACATGTCGAGGGCGTTCATCGACTGGACCTCCTTCCTGGGCGGCTTCGCGGAGTGGACACCGCGGCCGATTATGCATTAACATATCATCCTAGGCTGATTCGTACAATTACATACATTGGGAGCTGGTGATATATGTCAGGCGCGAGCCCGAGCACGATCGCCCAGGCACTGGCCGATCCGGTGCGGTTTCGCATTATGGAGCGCCTGACCGACGGTCCGGCCGCCGTCTCCGAGCTCGTCCTGCTCAGCGGAGAATCGCAGTCGAACGTCTCCAACCACCTCGCCGTGCTGCGCGCGCAGGGTCTGGTCACCGTAACGCGGATCGGCCGGCAGCGCGTCTACGAGGTGGCGGACCCTTCCGTGGGCCAACTCGTGGAATCGCTAGGGATGATCGCCGGGCGCGGATCGGAGCGGCTCAAGTTGTCGCCGTCGCTGGCCCGGGCGCGCACGTGCTACGACCATCTCGCCGGCCGCCTCGGCGTGGCGATCTTCGACACGCTCGTCGCTCGGCGCGCCATCCTTCATCCCGCCGCGCGCTACCGCGGGCCGGTGGTAGTCGGGCCGGCGGGCGAGCGGGTGTTTGGAAGCTTCGGCGTCGAGCTCGATGAGGTGCATCGCGAGCGCCGACAGTTTGCGACCGCGTGCGGCGACTGGAGCGAGCGCCGGGCGCACCTCGGCGGCGCTTTGGGGGCCGCCTTGTGGGTCCAGACGCTCGAGCACGGCTGGGTCGTCCGCAAGCCGGGCACCCGCGTTATCGTCGTCACCCCGAAGGGCCGCCGCGCCTTCGAGCGGGACCTCGGCGTACCGCGCGAGGCGCTCACGACATGACTGCGTCCCGGACCGCAGCGGACCGCGACGCACGGACGCTGTACGTGCCGGGGGAACCCGCGCCCGTTGTACCGGCGCAGCTCAAGGTCGTACGCCTGCCGCGCCATCCCGGCGACGACGTGGCCGATACCGGCCAATGTGTCGAACCAGCGGTGCAGCAGCCGCAGTTCCGGCTCGTCGGGCGGCACGAGGCAGAAGCCGACCGCGGCGCGGAGGAGGCGGGCGCGAGTAGAAGATGAAGAATTCTTCATTAGGTTGCGGAGCGATTTTTATCGAACGCCGGGCTGTCCGTATTCACGGGATACTCCGCCGCTGTGGATGCGCCCCACTCCACCAAGTGCACCGTGTGCAGCCATCCCATTATTGAGGGCGACTTGGTGGTGATCGGCCCTCGCGAATTGATCCACGTTCGCTGCTGGCGGCTTTCGGAATCTGATGAAGCGCGAAGCGAGTCACGTCAAGTGATTCGCGCCTCGCGTGAACTGCTCGATTGACCGATAGCCGTCCTTACCGCGCCTCGCTCGCGACGAAGAACATCCCGCGTCAACGCTCGGCGTCGTACTCGGTGAGCTGAGCATCCCAGCTCTGCCGCGCAATCCCTACGGCGACGTCCCCAACGCCACGCCAGCAATCGAGCCACAGGTGCAGCAGCCGCAGCTCGGGCTCCGTCGGCGGCACAAGCACCAAGCCGACGGCGGCGCGGAGAAGGTAGCCTCGTGGGTCGAGCATGACGTCCAGTAGTAGCGGAAGCCCTCCTGCTACACGACACTTACTACGGAACGTACCGCCATATGTAGCATACCGGTCCATTTGGATCGGCCATCTCCGCAGGCGTACACGGGCGGGCCGTGTTCCTCGCGCTCTCCGGCAGGCGACACGGAACGCCCCACGTTCTCACCGACGGAATGCCCCACGGGGCGGAAGGGAAGACGTCGCCTCGATAGACAAAGCCAGCCTGGTCGACGACGGCAACCGGTGCGCCCCAGCCGGCTCTATTCGTAAGGTCATCGGACGAGCATGTGGCACACCCGTTCGCCAAGGCGAGTACCGCGAGGGCCGCGATGAGCGTTTGTCTGAAAGTCCAGCCGCTAGGAACGAGCACCGAGCGGCCATTCGGCATCATCGGCTTCATCAACTGGCAGAGCCGAATACGAACGGGTCGAATAGAGGTCTCTAAGCCGCGGCCCTAGTCGACGGAACGGCCGGGATCATAAAACCCGACCATGCCCAAGGGGATGCTGAACACATAGTCGTACCAGTGCCAGCCAGCCATTACGTCCTCGCCCGGGCCGGTACACGAATTCACCTGGACGGGCGGCCGGCCCGTCCATTCCGTCTTGCAGTCCGACTGTGCCTTCTGTTGGGTCGCACACCCCGCCAGTAGCGCCATCATCACCAGCCACTTGGTCATCGCTCAAGAGTATCTCGCGTGATGAGCGTTCGCGCTCGCGATCAGTGCGGCCGAGGAGCAGCCGGCTTATCCCGGCGTGCCGGGCCAGCATCGAACCAATTCCTGGTGAAGTCTGGGTAAACGAAAGGGGTTAGCGAGCGCTGCGTCCGCTAATCCCTCGTCGTTCGTGGTTGCGGGGGCTGGATTTGAACCAGCGACCTTTGGGTTATGAGCCCTTTTCAAATCGGGAATCGGGACTGGAGCCTGAACGCCACAAACAACGCCTCGTGAATTAGCGCTTCTCACGCCATCGCCTTTGGGGCTCTTTGGCTCTCGTTGGGAGCAACTTCCTGGGTAATTCCTGGGTGATGTCTGGGCGCCAGCTAGCCCGACCGCGGATGCTGGCTTCTCGGATCAAAGCAAATTGTCCACGCACTCCAAGCGTGTGCTCGGTGTGACGCCGAGACAGTTCCGCAAGTCCGCAAGCATCGCGTAAAACCCAGCAAGTCTCGACCCGCGCGCCACCTTCGCGGTCCCGGCGGCCTCCTGGTCAGGCGCGGCACCCGAGACTGATGTACCGTCTCCTGTCAAATTCCGGCCCAGGCAACGGACTGGGTATACCGTGCGGGTATCCAGCGCTCAAGTAGGAGACGGGAGGGCTGGCATCGATGAAAGCAGCACGAGTTCTACGGTTTGGTCCACCGAACGTGATCACAAACGACGACCTGCCTCAGCCGGATCCGGGCGCCGGGCAGCTCCTGGTCCGAGTCAAGGCGGCAGGGGTGGGCCATTGGGACGCGCTCATCCGTGAGGGCAAGGTAACGCTCCAACCCCTGCCTCTGATTCTCGGTGCCGAGCTCTCGGGAATCATCGAAGGCATCGGCGCGGATGTTTCGGGATTCAGGCTCGGCGATGAAGTCTACGGAGCCACGAGCGAGCAATTCAGCGGAGCATACGCGGAATATGCAGTGCCGTCGGCCAGAATGATGGCGCCCAAACCGAAGACCCTGAGCTTTATCGAGGCAGCATCGGCTCCGATTGTCACGGTCACGGCTTGGCAGATGCTGTTCGAGTATGCCCACGTCGCCGCCGGGCAGACCGTGCTCATCCATGGCGCTGCGGGCAACGTTGGCGCGTACGCCGTACAACTGGCCAAGCAGGCTGGCCTTCATGTCGTCGCGACCGCCGGCTCCGTCGATCTGGACTACGTTCGTGGGCTGGGCGCTGACACCGTTGTGGACTATAAAACGGAGCGATTCGAGGAGTCGGCGACTGGCGTGGATGTTGTCCTTGATACGGTCGGAGGCGATACGCAACAGCGGTCGCTCCGAGTCCTGAAGCCCGGTGGGATCCTGGTCTCTGTCGTGTCACCTGTTCCCGAGGCAGCACAAACACGTTATAGCGTTCGAGCAGCGTACTTCTACGTGGAGGTGACGACCGCGCGGCTGAACACGATCACGGAACTCTTCGACAGCGCAAAACTCGTTACAGATGTCGGTACTGTGCTCCCCCTGGAAGACGCTCGCCTTGCCCACGAGATGCTTGGCGGCGCTCCGCATAAGCGCGGCAAGATCGTGCTGAGCATCGCCGCATGACAGTCGCCTCACGATGGACCGGATTGGCGACGGTCAGCACAGTACTTCTGCGCCTCGCTCTGGGGATCTCTTTCCTGTCTGCCGTCGCAGACCGGTTTGGCTTCTGGGGCGTCTATGGACAGCCCAATGTTTCGTGGGGCAACTATGCCCGATTCGTGGACTATACGGCCAAGCTCAATTGGTTTTTGCCGGCGGCGATGATCCCCGCGTTGGCGATGATCGCCACGGTTGGTGAAACGGTCTTGGGTCTTCTCCTGGTTCTCGGTTGGAACACTCGCATTGTTGCTTTGCTGAGCGGAGGTCTTCTGGCCACATTTGCGCTGACGATGACGGTGGCGTTGGGAGTCAAGGCGCCCCTCGATTTGTCGGTTTTTTCGGCTGCCGCAGGAGCGCTGCTCCTCGGAGTGCACGCAGATATCCCGTTCAGCGTGGACGAAGTGCTTCGTCGGAATCGGCAGGGGAAATGATCGCGTCGGGGTCATTCCACACGTCCGCAAGGATCGCGTAAAACTCCTCAGACCTCGGCAAGCATCACGATCGCCGCGCTGCCTACGATTCCTTCATGGCATGGCAGCAGTCGACTGAACCAGGACGAGCACGTCCCGAATCACCTGCCGGAGGTCGAGCGGCGTTCTGTCGCCCGGAGGTGGCGGCATCGGATTGTGCTGCGGACGTCGCTGGCGGGCGATCTGCCGCCGGTTCTCGGCAAAAGCCCGTCTGCGCAGGAAGGCGTGCTGCAAGACCCGACGGGGTGGGCGGTTGAAGTCACCCGTCGCTTCTTGGGTGAAGGCTGGTAAACGAAAGGGGTTGGCGGCTTCAACGTCCGCTAACCCCTCGTCGTTCATGGTTGCGGGGGCCCGCAATGCAGAATGCTACACGGCGTCTGAATCGCACTGGATCGATTTGAGATAGCTACCTGACGAGCGAGCGCGTACCCCCGCTTTGGCGAGGTCCTTGTCGGCCGGAGGGGCAGACCGAGCAGAATCGAACGTCGTCAATTGCGCTCCGTCATCGGCGATGAAAACAGCCAACAAGCTGGCCGGCTCCGTGGCGCTTGCATTCTCGCTGATGAGATGCTTGCTGCCGGGCGGTTCAAAGAAGCTTTCGCCGGCCTTGTAGACCTTGACCGGCCCGGTTGCGGAATTCTCGGATCGGATCGCGCCCGAAAACACGTAGGCGAAGACGCTTCCGGCGTGATGATGCCCGCGCGACTTGCCGCCCGGCGCGTAGTTCACGGTGACCGCCGTCAGCGTCTGGCCAGGCGCGTTGGCGAGTTTCTCCGTACGGACCAGCTTGACGTCGTCGTCTGCCTCCCGGGTTTCCGCCCCGGACGTTGCTCCGGCCAACAATGCGCCGAACACCAACAACACTATGCCGACGACGAGTTGTCGCATTTTTGTGAATGAAGCGCTCATAGTTTCTCCCTCTGATGGCGCCGCGGATCGAGGCGGTCAGCTTGGCCTCCTGAGCGGCGAGCGAACTTATGCTGAGGCGCTATCGAGTCGTGACCTGCAACACCAACTTTCCTCGGGTGTGGCCGGCCACTCCGCGTTCAAATGCATGTCGGGCCTTCGCCAGCGGGATTGTTTCCGCGATCACCGGGCGGATTGCGCCGGAATCTATCAACGCCGCGATCTTGCCAAGCTGTTCTCGATCGGGGTGGACGATGAAAAACACTCCGCGCCTGCCGCCGCGCTTGCCATGCGCCGCCCCTTCGCTCTCAGGGATCGGCTCCGGCAAACTGACGAGGATTCCCGTCGGCTTTAACACCTGCCAGGAGCGTTCGCGCGTTTCGCCGCCGATGGTGTCGAGAACTACATCCACATCACGCACGGCCTGTTCAAATCGAGCGTGCCGATAATCAATGACTTCATTCGCCCCAAGGC
>Ga0207684_10000971_pt1 | contig 32124 bp, 25 predicted proteins | sample KBSK5501metaG_FD_184342 | JGI IMG/M metagenome (GOLD analysis project Ga0207684, IMG submission 184342) | Corn, switchgrass and miscanthus rhizosphere microbial communities from Kellogg Biological Station, Michigan, USA - KBS K5-50-1 metaG... | ecosystem: Host-associated > Plants > Roots >... | reverse complement strand
ATACCTCCTTCCCTACGGCCATTCGTAGCATGGCGCGTGCCGCAGAAACGAGAGATCATGACCATCTACTCTATATAGAGAGTACGCCGCGGCCCAGAGTACGCTGACGAGCTGATGCAAGAAGTCAGAACTACGCACGGGTCCCAAGCGAAACTCAACGCTCCCCCGCGTGTTGTCATCGTGGGAGCGGGGTTCGGGGGCTTGGGGGCAGCGCGAACCCTGAAGGGCGGCGATGTCCGTATCACCGTTATCGATCGTCGCAATTATCATCTGTTCCAGCCGCTGCTGTACCAGGTCGCCACGGCCGGGCTGTCCCCCAGCGATATTGCCTACCCGATACGCGCCGTCCTTCGCCGGCAGGAAAATACACGGGTTCTTCTGGCCGAAACCGTCGCCATCGATGTCCGCACGCGAAAGGTGATCTTGCGGGACGGCGAACTTGACTACGATTACCTCATTTTGGCGACGGGAGCGCGTCACTCTTATTTCGGACATCCTGAGTGGGAAGCCCACGCGCCTGGACTCAAGAACATTGATGACGCGCTGGAGATCCGCCGTCGCATTCTGCTGGCCTTCGAGATGGCCGAGCGCGAAACCGATGACCAGCGACGGCATGCCCTGCTGACATTTGTCATCGTCGGCGGCGGCCCGACGGGGGTGGAGCTGGCCGGGGCTATCGCCGAGATCGCCTACACGGTCATGGTGCAGGATTTCCGTGCCATCCGGCCGCAAGATGCCCGCATCATTTTGATTGAAGCCGGCCAGCGGATTTTACCGTTCATGCCGGAATCCCTCTCCGTCAAGGCTGAAGCAGCGTTGACGCGGGCTGGCGTGGAGGTCGTGAAGAATTCGCCGGTGACATCGGTCTATCAAGGGATGGTCATGGCCGGCACGCAAACGATTCACGCCGGTACTATCCTGTGGGCGGCAGGTGTCGCGCCTTCTCCCCTGGCACGATCGTTGGGCACGTCGCTTGATCAGATCGGACGCGTGCAGGTCCGACCGGACCTGAGCATTCCCGGTCACCCGGAAGTTATGGTCATCGGGGACCTCGCGGCTTTCGTCGATGAAAAAGGCGATCTTCTTCCCGGCCTTGCGGCCGTCGCCGTACAAGAAGGGCGGCATGCCGCGCGCAATATTCTTCGCATGCGCCAAGGTCTAGCTCCCGAGCCGTTTCATTATCTGGATATGGGCACCTTGGCCACCATTGGACGGGCTGCGGCGGTAGCGAATTTCCACTGGCTTAAACTTTCCGGCTTTGTGGCTTGGGTGATCTGGATCTTCGTCCACATCCTTCTTCTGATCGGCTTCAGGAACCGATTCGTCGTTCTCTTTGAGTGGGCCTGGGCCTATTTGACCCTGCAGCGCTCGTCGCGACTCATTACGGGCGAGAGGGAGAAATAACACCTCATCGCGGCCCGCCCGGAATATACCTTCCGGGGGCGAGGATATTCTGGGAGTCCCAAGCCTGCTTGAGATGGGCAACAGCTTTCCAGTAGGCCGGCGTCTGCTTTCGAACTTGCTCCATCACCGTCGGCGACCCCCGATAGGGGACGTATCCTTGCGCTAATAAGACGCCGAGCAACTTCTCGCCGCACTCTTGCGCTCGACTCGTTTCCTCCACGCTGTGCTTATCGAAGCAAATACTCATGATCGCGGAGAGCGCTCGGTCGGTCGTGCACGACAGGGCCATCTGGTATTCAAAACCGAACTGATGGAAGATGGGCTCAACCAATATCGTGAACTCCCGCACGGCTTGTCCCGTCATCGGCAGCACAGGGGTAATCCAAATAAGGCCGGAGCCGCTGGTGAGAGGATCCTCCGTTCGGTCAGGGTCCTGCCGAGCCCGCCAGTGACTTCCTTTTAACGTCTCGTAAGAGGGCCGTCCGGCGAGCAGGTCCATGCCTAGCCGAGCCAGGGCTAAATGCCGACTTAAAGAGTGGTTAGGGACCAGTAGCCGAAGGAACCTGGCAAGCCGATTTGCCCATTGGAACCGCTTCTCGTCCAAAATGATAAGTCGATCAAGCCCTGGCAGGTGTGATAACTCCATCTTCATTTTGCGGCGGGCGGCCGCAGTCTCTTGGCGGCTTCCCGACAGGATGCCACTGGCCCCCCAGGATGGCAACGCAAGCTCGCGACATAATCGCTGAACTAATTCGGGGCGCTGCTTTTCCAAGGCCTGTGTCCCATCCACCTCGTTCCAGGGATACCGGGCCAGTCCGGCGAGCAATCGGCGTTCATTGAAACAATGAACTGTGCTTCGCACCGTCCCTTGCAAACGTAGCCGCCGCAGCACGTCCACCAAGCCACCGATCGCCTCAGGCGTTTTCAAGCCGACGAAGAAGTATTTTATGGACTCTGGTTTGGGCATTAGCCAGATGGTCATCCGGGTGACGATTCCCAGATTGGATTGGGTGAGAAGGCCGTCCAGCGAAGGACCGATACCCCATTTATAAAGATGTTGCGCGCGCGCATTTGGATAGTCGCCAAATCCCGTGGTTATCAGCGAGCCGTCTGGAAGGACTACCTCATAGTTGCAGCTACAGGCAAAACGATCGCCATTGGGGCTATGGCCAAAGCCGCGTTCGAGCGTGTTGCCAATCAGGCTGGTATCGGGTCCGGCGCCGGTGCAGTCCATCATGAGAGGGATATGAGCTTTTTCGAGGTGCGTGGACAGTTGACCCTGGGTCACGCCGGGCTCTACTACGGCATAGGCCAACTCAATATTCACTTCCAGGATCCGGTTCATTCTCGAAAGATCGATCAGGAGGCATCCCGGTACAGGGGCGCAGGCATCGCCATATCCCCAATTCTTACCGGTACTGATTGGATAAAGTGCAAGCGTGTTGGCAGCTGCCACGCGCACAATCTGCTGGACCTCTTCACGGCTGGCTGGCTGAATCACAGCCACCGGTCTTGCTCCTCCTTTCGGCAGTGTGGTGCGCGCCCAATGGTCGCGAAGGGCCGGCTCCATTGAAAAACGTTCCCGGTCCACAATCCGAACGAGTTCTTCAATCAGGTGGGGCTTAAGATCCATTGCGAAGTAAGAAGATTTTATACTGACCCTGGTCAATTCATCTAGTTCTATTTACTACCCCTGTTATATCGTTGTTCTCCTGAAGGGACCTGGCAGGCAAGGCATTAACCCACGCCGTTGCGGACTAATGGGAGGGTACAACTAGAACCGCCGGCTTTAGGAATCGCTCGTCGTGTTTTGGACCGGACACGCTACGTGAACGTTCCACGTTCAGCGTGACACATTACGGGCGAGAGGGAGAACTAGCCGACACAGGCGTGCTTTCGATGCGCCCCTGCCGCTTAGGGTGAGTGACTTCCTCAGTGGAAGGCAGGTCTGCTGCGTACCAGCCGCCGCCAAGGGCCTGGACCAGCAGTGCATTAGCGGTCATTCGGCGGCCGAGGATCTGGATCGCGGTCACCTGGTTGGTCAGCGCAGTGGTTTGCGCGGTGATCACATTCAGGTAATTGACGATTCCCGCCTTGTACTGGTTCATAATCACGGCCAGGGACTGCTGCGAGGCTTTCACCGCCTCATCCTGCACCTTGGCCTCTTCCTCGAGGATGCGGAGCGTGGCCAGGTTGTCCTCGACTCCTTGGAACGCGGTTAACACAGTCTGCCGATACGTTGCGATGCTCACGTCATAGGCCGCCAGCGCCTGTTGGGTCTGTGCCCGCCTCAAACCCCCGTCATACACGATCTGCGAGACCGACGGCCCGACGGACCAGAAGCGACTCGGCCATGTCAGCCATTTCGAGAGACTCGAGCTTTCAAGGCCGGCCGATGCGGTCAGGGTGAGGGTCGGATAGTACGCGGCCTCGGCGACACCGATCTGGGCATTGGCGGCCGCGACACGTCGCTCGGCGGCGGCGATATCAGGCCTGCGCTCGAGAAGCTCCGACGGCACGCCGATGGGGAGAGGTGGCGGGACTGCCATTATCGGCGCACCAGGAATGGTTACGAGCGCGGGGGGCCTTCCGATGAGCACCGCGATCGCGTGCTCCAGTTGAGCGCGCTGCACGCCGACATCGATGGCCTGAGCCTGGGTGGTCTTCAGCAGCGTTTCCGCCTGCAGCACGTCTGCCTTGGATGCCACGCCACCCGCATACCGATTCTTTGTCAGCTCCAGGGACTTTGTCAAAGCGACGACCGTCTCGTTCAAGATCTGCTTCTGCGCGTCAAGTGTGCGCAACTGGAAGTAGTCCTGCGCCAGCTCCGCCTGCATGCTCAGGCGCGCATTCTCCAGGTCACCCGCGCTCGCCTGCGCGCTGGCCTGGTTGGACTCAACCGTGCGCCGGATGCGGCCCCATACGTCCGCTTGCCAGGTCACGTCGAGAGGCAACGTGAAGTCATTGAAAGCGGCCCCCACGGACTGCAAGGGATTTGCCCCGAAGGTCGCCGACCGTTGGGAGCGTGTCACGCCGGCGCCAATCGTCACGGTCGGAAAGTACGCGGCCCGCGCCTGCTGAACGAGCGCGCGCGCCTGCCGGAACTGCGCTTCCGCCGCGGCGACATTCTGATTTGAGATGTTGACCTGCTCTTCGAGCGCATTCAGTTGCGGATCGCTGTAGATCTCCCACCACGCACCCCGGAGGACATCATCCTTCGGTTGCGCCACCTTCCAGCCAAGCATTTCCTTGTAGGCGTCTGGTGCCACCGGCACCGGCTTTACGTAATCCGGACCGACCGCGCAGCCGGCCACCAGCATCAGCGCCGCCACAAGAACGAAATGGATAGGGACAGTCCGCGCCATAACGAAATCCCCTCGGGCCATCATACGCGCGCAGCGACCCGCCGCCCGCGGCCTGCCCGCACGCGTTCGAACCACAGCCTCACATGGTCGAGATAGAGATAGATCACCGGCGTGGTATAGAGCGTCAGCATTTGGCTGACGATCAGCCCACCGACGATCGCGATGCCCAGAGGACGCCGAAGCTCCGACCCCACGCCGGTTCCCAGCGCGAGAGGCAGCGCCCCCAGCAGGGCCGCCATGGTCGTCATCATGATCGGGCGAAATCGCCGCACGCAGGCTTCGTAGATCGCGTCGGCCGAGTTCTTTCCTTCCTTGCGCTCCGCCTCAAGCGCAAAGTCGATCATCATGATCGCATTCTTCTTCACGATGCCGATTAAGAGGATGATGCCGATGAGCGCAATGATGGTCAGCTCGGTCTTGAACAGCAGCAGCGCCAGAATCGCGCCGACCCCGGCGGAGGGCAATGTGGACAGGATCGTAATCGGATGGATGTAGCTCTCGTACAAGATGCCGAGCACGATGTAGACCGCCAGGAGTGCGGCCAGGATCAAGAGTGGCTGAGTAGCCAGCGAGGCCTGGAAAGCCTGGGCCGTCCCCTGCAAGCTGCCTCGAATATCCGACGGCAGGCCGATCTCCCGCATGGCCGCTTCGATCGCTTGCACCGCTTCGCCGAGCGCGACGCCGGGCGGCAGATTGAACGACATCGTGATTGCCGGAAACTGCCCCTGGTGGTTCACCGAGAGTGCAGTCGCAGTTTGTTCGTAATGCGCAAAGGCGCTCAGCGGCACCTGGGCTCCATTAGGAGAGCGCACATAAATGTCGTGGAGGGTATCGGGACGTTGCCAAAACTGTGGTTCGAGCTCCATCACGACATGATACTGGTTGAGGGGGGTGTACATGATCGAAACCTGTCGCTGGCCGAACGCATCGTACAGGGTGTCATCAATAAGCTGGGGCGAGATATTTAACCGCGATGCCGTACTGCGGTCGAACACCACCGTGGACTGCAGGCCTCGGTCTTGTTGGTCGCTGCTGACATCCGCCAATTGCGGTAACGTCCGCAGTTTCTGTTCGATGCGCAAGGCCCAGGTGTTGAGCTCCTCCAAATTATCCCCCTGAAGGGTGTACTGATATTGCGCATTGCTCCGCCGGCCGCCGATCTGCACGTCCTGGGTAGCCTGGAGATACGTCGGCGCGCCCGGCACGTTGGCGAGCTTCTCACGCAACCGTGCAATCACCTGATCGGCACTGAGCTTCCGTTCATGGAGCGGCTTCAGCCCCACGAACATGCGGCCTGTATTCGTGGTGGTACCACCTGCGCCTCCGCCACTGAACCCGGTCACGGTTTCGACCGCCGGATCGCTCATGATGATTCCGACCACTTCCCTCAGCTTCTGTCGCATGGCTTGATACGAGGTGTCTTGGGCCGCCTGAATCGAACCTATCAGGCGCCCAGTATCTTGTTGCGGAAAGAAGCCTTTGGGGACGATGACGAATAGGTAGACATTCAGCGCCACCGTGGCGAGAGTGAGCGTGAGCATCACCCGGTAGTGCCGGAGCGCCCACGACAGACTGGCTTCATACCCGGATAGCATCCAGTTGAAGCCCCGTTCGCTCGCTCTGTAGAAAAATCCATGGCGCTGCGCTTTTTCCGGCTTGAAGAAGACGGCGCACATCATGGGCGTGGTGGTCAGCGACAGTACCAACGAGATGACGATGGCCGCGGACAGCGTCACCGCGAACTCGCGGAACAGGCGGCCCACGACGCCACCCATCAACAGGATCGGGAGGAAGACCGCGATGAGTGAGAGGCTCATCGAGATGACGGTGAAGGCGACCTCCTTGGCTCCGCGCAAGGCTGCCTCTACAGGAGGCATCCCCTGTTCCCGGTACCGGCTGACGTTCTCCAAAACGACGATGGCGTCATCGACGACAAATCCGGTCGCGATGGTCACCGCCATGAGAGAGAGGTTATCCAGACTGTAACCAAACACATACATCACGCCGAAGGTGCCGATAAGCGAAACTGGGACCGCCACGCTGGGGATGATCGTCGCTCTGACATTTCGCAGAAACGCGAACACCACCAGAATCACGAGCGTCACCGAGATGATCAGCGTCCGCTCGACATCGTGCAACGACGCGCGAATCGTCGGAGTCCGATCCAGCACGACCGCCAGCGTGATGGCCTGGGGAATGGACGCCTCCAACTGTGGCATCTGCTCACGGATGTGATCGACCGTCTCGATGATATTCGCCCCCGGCTGTCGGAAAATGATCACCAGCACGGCCGTCTTCCCATTGAACAGCCCGGTCGCGCGCAGATCCTCGACCGAGTCTTCGACCTTGGCGACGTCCGACAACTGCAGTGCCGCGCCGGCCCTGTACATCGTGATCAAGGGCATGTACTCCACGGCCTTGTAGAGTTGATCGTTCGTGCGGATCTCCCAGGTCCTGACCCCATCGGTCAGCTGTCCCTTGGGCCGGTTCACGTTCGTGCTGCTCAGTACCCTGCGGACGTCTTCGAGCCCAATCCCATACTTGTTTAACGCCATCGGGTTCAAATCCACGCGCACCGCGGGTAGGGATCCGCCTCCCACGATCACCTGGCCGACGCCCTGCACCTGGGAGAGCTTTTGTTGAAGAATACTGGACGCGGCGTCGTACATCTGTCCACGACTCATCGTGTCGGACGTCAACGACAGGATGAAAATGGGCGCATCGGCCGGATTGACCTTGCGATACGTAGGATTGCTCGGAAGGGCTACCGGCAGGTACCCCCGCGCCGCATTGATCGCCGCCTGCACATCGCGGGCGGCGCCGTCGATGTTGCGGCTTAACTCAAACTGCAGGATGATGCCGGTGGAGCCGAGGGAGCTCGTCGAGGTCATTTCGGTCACGCCCGCGATGCGCCCAAATTGGCGTTCCAGCGGGGCTGCGACCGAGGTCGCCATGGTTTCAGGGCTCGCGCCCGGCAACGTGGCCGAGACCTGGATCGTGGGAAAGTCCACGGTCGGCAGAGCCGCCACAGGGAGGAACCGAAAGGCGACCGCGCCGACGAGCGCCACGGCGATGGTCAGCAGCGAAGTGCCGACCGGCCGCCGGATAAAGGGGGCTGAGATGTTCATGCCGGTCCCGGCCCCAGCGCTTCTCGCGTGGACCGTGACGCCCGGCGCTCACCGAAGCGTTTCGCCAATCGATCGAACGCAAGGTACACCACGGGTGTCGTGTAGAGCGTCAGGATCTGGCTAAGAATCAGTCCGCCGACGATGGCGATCCCCAGCGGCCGGCGAAGCTCCGCTCCCATGCCCGTGCTCACCGCGAGCGGGAGCGCGCCCAACAGGGCCGCCATCGTGGTCATCATGATGGGCCGGAATCTCAACAGAGAGGCCTCGTAGATGGCATCGACCGCACTCTTGCCCTCTTTGCGCTCTGCCTCCAGCGCGAAGTCAATCATCATGATGGCGTTCTTCTTCACGATGCCGATCAATAGAATGATGCCGATCAGCGCAATGACGCTCAATTCTGTCCGAAACATCAGCAGCGCAAGAATCGCACCGACACCTGCCGACGGCAGCGTAGATAGGATCGTGAGCGGATGGATGTAGCTCTCATAAAGAACGCCGAGCACGATGTAGACCGTCACCAGCGCCGCCAGGATCAGCAATGGCATGTTGATCAGCGACGCCTGAAACGCCTGGGCGGTCCCCTGAAAGCTTCCCCGAATGCTGGCCGGCAGACCAATCTGCTGCGTGGCCGATTCAAGGGCGCGCACCGCTTCCCCCAGCGAAACGCCGGGCGCCAGGTTGAATGAGAGTGTGACGGACGGAAACTGCCCCTGATGGCCGATGACGAGCGGGGCCGTCGTCTCCGTGGTCTGCGTGAAAGTGCTCAAGGGCACTTGCCCACCGCTGGCGGAGCGGACGTAGATGTCTTGCAGCGTCTGGGGTCCCTTCTGAAAGTCCGGCTTCACTTCCAGAACGACGCGATACTGGTTTAACTGCGTGAAGATCGTGGACACCACCCGCTGGCCGAACGCGTCGTAGAGGGTGTCATCGATCATCTGAGGAGTGATGCCCAGGCGGGAGGCGGTGCTGCGGTCGATCATCAGAGAGGTCTGCAGCCCTTGGTCCTGTTGATCGCTACTCACGTCACGCAATTCCGGGAGCGACCGAAGCGTATCGACCATTTTGGGCGCCCAGGTGTAAAGCTCTTTGGGATCGGCATCTTCGAGGCTGTACTGATACTGCGTGCGACTCACGCGATCCTCGATCGTGAGGTCCTGCACCGGCTGCAGGAACAGGGTCGCGCCCTCGACGTCCGCCACCGCCGATTGCAGCCGTCGGATGACCTGCTCCGCGCTTGCCTTTCGCTGCGACTGCGGTTTCAGATTGATGAGGATGCGGCCGCTGTTGAGGGTGGTGTTCGTGCCGTCCACACCGATGAACGAAGACAGGCTCTCGACTGCCGGATCGTTCAGGATCACCTTCGCCAGCGCCTGCTGGCGTGCGGCCATGGCCACAAACGAGACAGATTGCGGCGCTTCTGAGATCCCCAGAATGACCCCAGTGTCCTGAACTGGGAAGAAGCCCTTTGGCACGACGATATAGAGCAGCACGGTCAAGACAAGGGTACCGATCGCGACCAAGAGGGTCGCCTTCTGGCGATCGAGTACCCAGTGCAACGTCCGTCCGTAGCCCTCGATCGCACGATCGAACACGCGCTGAGAGGCGCGGTAGAACGCGCTCTGTTCCTTCTCCGGTGTGCGTCGCAACAACCGCGCGCACATCATCGGCGTCAGCGTCAGCGACACGGCGGCCGAGATGAGGATGGTGATGCCGAGAGTGATGGCGAATTCGCGGAAGAGTCGTCCCACCACATCGCCCATAAAGAGCAGTGGAATCAATACGGCGATGAGAGAGACCGTCAAGGACAGGATGGTGAAGCCGATCTGCTGGGAGCCTTTGAGCGCGGCCTGGAGCGGGGTGTCACCCTGTTCGATGTAGCGCGCGATGTTTTCGATCATGACGATCGCGTCGTCCACGACAAAACCCGTCGAAATCGTGAGGGCCATTAGAGTGAGGTTGTTCAGGCTGAATCCCAACAGATACATGGCCCCGAACGATCCCACCAGGGACAACGGGACGGCCGCAGCGGGAATAACGGTGGCGGCCAGGGTGCGCAGAAAGAGAAAGATCACCATGACGACTAAGGCGACCGCGAGCATCAACTCGAACTGCACATCCTTGACCGATCCCCGAATGGTGATGGTGCGGTCCGTCAGCACGGTGACGTGGATCGAAGACGGCAACGTGCTCTCAAGCTGCGGCAGCAGTTTCTTGATGCGGTCGGCAACCTCGATGACATTGGCGCCCGGCTGACGCTGGATGTTGACGATCACGGCCGGGGTGCTATTCATCCAAGCCGCCTGCTTCACGTTCTCGGCATCGTCGATCACATCGGCGACATCAGACAGCACGACGGGTGCCCCATTGCGATAGGTGACAATGAGGGGCCGGTACTCCTTACTCGAGAGGATTTGATCGTTGGCTCCAATGATGGAGGCTTGCCGCGGGCCATCGAACGCGCCCTTGGCTTGATTCACATTGGCGGCCGCAACAACGGCCCGCAGGTCTTCAAGCGTCAGCCCATACGCAGACAGTGCCGTTGGATTGGCCTGAACCCGCACGGCCGGCCGCTGCCCGCCACTTATGCTGACGAGTCCCACGCCCGAGAGCTGGGAAATCTTTTGCGCAAACCGGGTGTCGGCAAGATCCTCAACCTGGGGCATAGGCAAGGTATCCGACGTCAATGCCAGTGTCAGGATGGGAGCATCGGCCGGGTTGACCTTGCTGTAGACCGGGGGGTTCGGCAGATCCTTCGGCAAGAAGGTCGTCGCCGCATTGATCGCCGCCTGCACCTCCTGCTCGGCGACGTCCAGGCTGAGGTCCAGACTGAACTGCAATGTGATGATGGAACTGCCGCCGGAACTGGTCGAGGTCATCTGTTGCAGGCCCGGCATCTGTCCGAACTGGCGCTCCAATGGCGCCGTGACGGATGACGCCATCACGTCCGGACTCGCCCCCGGATAGAAGGTGAGGACCTGGATGGTTGGGTAATCGACTTGCGGGAGAGCTGAGACCGGAAGCTGCCGGTACGCCAGGATGCCGGCGAGGAGAATGGCCGCCATCAGCAAGACCGTCGCCACCGGCCTCAGGATGAAGAGACGGGAGGGATTCACGAGCGGGTCGCTTTCGGCGTCGGCCCACCGGGGGTGCGGACCTCGACCTTACTGCCCTCGCGTAACTTCTCGGTGCCGTCCACCACCACCTGCTCCTCCGGCGTCAAACCCTTGTCGATCGACGCCTCATCCAGGTGGGTGACGCCGACCGTGACTGGACGCACTTCAACCGTCTGGTCACCCTTGACCACGTAGACGAATGTCCCCTGCGGACCTCGCTGAATCGCGACGGTCGGGATGAGGGTGGCTCCCTGCTTGACATCGAGGAGCAGTCGAGCATTGACGAACTGGTTGGGGAATAGTTCATTGTTGTCGTTGGCGAAGACCGCTTTGAGCCGCACGGTGCCAGTGGTCGGGTCAATCTGGTTGTCGACCGTCAGCAACGATCCCGTGGCCAGGCGCCGTTTGCCTTCCCGATCGTACGCCTCGACCGGCAAGGGTTCGCCGGTTTTGATCTTGTTCATGACCGGCGGAAGACTATCTTCCGCAATGGTGAAGATCACGGTAATGGGTTGCAGCTGCGTAACGAGGACCAGGCCGGTGGCATCGCTCGCGTGCACGATGTTGCCGGGGTCCACTAGGCGCAGTCCCACTCGTCCACTGATCGGCGAGGTGATCCGGCAATAGATCAGATTCACCTTGGCGCTCTCGATCTGTCCCTGATCGTTTTTAATAGTTCCTTCAAACTGGCGCACGAGGGCCGCCTGGGTATCGAGCTGCTGTCTTTGGATGGAATCCTGTGCCCACAAGACCCGATAGCGTTGCAGATCGAGTCGTGCGTTCTGCAGTAGAGCCTGGTCGCGCGCCATCTGACCTTCCATTTGGGTCAATTGCGCTTCGAATGGACGCGGATCGATCTCAGCCAGCAGGTCCCCCTTCTTGACGACCTGACCTTCCACAAACTTGACGTTCATCAATTGTCCGTCGACGCGACTATGGACGGTGACGGTATTGAGGGGGGTAACCGCTCCAAGGCCGGTGAGATAAATGCCGATGTCGCCCGTCTTCGCGGCTACGGCCACTACCGGCACGGGGCGTGCGAGCGAGTTAGCTCCTTGTCTGGCGGCGCGTGGTTGCGCCTCGCCGGGCCTTGTCAATAGAACGTAGGCACCAATGGCGATGAGACAGACTGCCAGTAGCGCGATCGCCCAACGCTTGAGTAGCACCGGAAAACGTGTTCGCTCAGGCATCTTGTCCTTTGGTACAGTTGTCAATCACAACGCAGTGCAGCCAAGACTACACTGCTACGGAAGTCACACCGCAGTGCAGCCAAGACTGCCCTGCTACGGAAGTTCGCTCTCCGGCGGCCTCGCGCACGGCGAGCAATTGGGCTACCATCCGGATTACAATGGAGCCAATCTAGAGGCAAAAATGCAACTCTTCATAGGTATAAGTCGGAGCAAGGTCCGGTGAGGTTACAGTGTAACCTTCTGCCCCGTGCTTCCGACTTAATCAATGGGAACACTCTTGACTGAGGGCGACCGCCCGGCCCCCGGGTCCACTCGAGACAGACCGGGTGGAGGCACGGCTGTACCGGGAGAGAGCGTGACAGTGTCTGCGCCCTCGGATGAGGAGATCATCCGTCGGGTTCTGGCCGGAGAAGTAGATCTTTTTGTGGAATTGATTACCCGCTATCAGCACCATGTCGGCCGCATCGTCGCCGGCCATGTTCGACGCGACATGGTGGAGGAAGTCTCGCATGACGTCTTTGTCCGCGCATATACCTCCTTGTCGACCTATTCGCGTCAGACCCCGTTCGCGCATTGGCTCTCGAGAATCGCCCTCCGTAGTTGCTATGACGCGTGGCGCAGCGTGGCGGGTCGGAAGGAGCTGCCTCTCAGCAGTCTGGGGGACGAGCATCAACAGTGGGCGGAGCGGCTTCTCGCGACTGAATCACACGAGCGCTTTGAGGAGTTGGTACGGCAACAGGAGACGACAGAGCTGTTACACAGGGCTTTGGCCCAGCTCTCGCCGGAGAATCGCATGGTTGTCACCCTCGTCCACCTCGAGGGCCTTTCTGTGCGGGAGGCTGCAGAGCGGCTCGGCTGGAGCGTCATTAATGTCAAAGTCCGAACGCATCGGGCCCGTCAACAACTCCGGCAAATTCTGGAGGGATTAATAAAGGATTCACCATGACACCGTCCAACGAGAAAAAGATCGAGAAGCTTGAGCGGGCACTGGCCCGAGCGCACGCGTCGCAGGAGGCGCCACAGTTTTCGACGAATTGGGTCTACTCGATCATCCGCGAGGTTCGCCAGCACCCGAGCAGAGCGAGAAGGACGACGGAGGTTCCCCGGCTTGTCTGGCGCGCGGCGACCGTCGTCGTCTTCCTCTCGATGATTGTTGTTGGATCGGTGCTGACCTGGGATGCGGAGCAGATACATACAGGGTTCTCAGGTCTCTTCACCGAAGCGACCATGGACCCGACCCTGCTGTGAGGTGAGCCATGATTGAGGTACAGACACTAGCATCGGCAAAGCAGGGACGCATTTGGACCGCTGTTGCAGTCGTGTTTCTCTGCGGTCTGCTCGTCGGTATCGTGGCAACGAAGGCCTACGATGACTACCAGCAGCAGCAGAAGTGGGAAAATGGCTTGGCCGGGCTCAAGCCACGCTTGATGAAGCATCTTACCCGGGAACTGCACTTGAACGCCGAACAGCAGCGGGCGATTGAACCCATTCTCACGCAGGCAGAGCGAGAACTGCTGCGCTTGCGAATCGCGCAACAGCCTCAGGTTGATGTGACCATCGCCAAAACCACCGAGGCCCTCAGACCGCAGCTGACTCCCCAACAGCAGAGCAAACTGGATGAGCTCGCTGGCAAGCTCCAACGGCGGTGGGACTCAGACCGCGAATACGTCCGCAGGCTTCAATGATCACCTTGGTGGGCAACAACCGGCAGTCGCACCGTGAACCGAGACCCTTTGCCTACACTCTGCACCGAGACCGTCCCCCCATGCGCTTCCACGAGGTGCTTCACGATCGCAAGACCGAGCCCCGTGCCGCCTAACTCCCGCGATCGGGCCTTGTCCACCCGATAAAAGCGCTCGAAGATCCGCGACAAATCCTTCGGCGGAATGCCGATGCCGGTATCCTCGTTGACGACCTCAATCATTGTGTCGTTTAGGACGGCCGTGATCGTGAGCGTTCCCTTGTCCGGCGTGTACTTGACGGCGTTGTCCAGAAGGTTGTAGAACACCTGTCCTAACCGTTCTTCATCTCCCAACACCGCTGGCAGCGTCGCGGGGATATTCAAGACGATCTTGTGCTGTTTACGATCAATCTGGTGACTGAGAAGCCCCAGGGTCCGATTGATGAGCAATGCCAGTTCCACCGGTTCCTGTTTCAGCGGAATCTGGCCCGACTCGATTTTCGACAGCAGGAGCAGATCGGTAATAATCAAGTTCAAACGGTCTGTGTGGGTCTCGATGATTTCCAGAAACCGGTGTCGCTGCGGCAGTTCGACGTTCGGGTCATCCCGCAGCGCTTCTACATAGCCCTTGATCGCCGTGAGCGGCGTACGGAGCTCGTGCGAGACGTTTGCGACGAAGTCTTTTCGCACCTGTTCCAGCCGCCGCAGATCGCTAATATCGTGGAAGACCAGCACCAACCCGGCCGGATTTCCCTCGCCCTCGGAAAGGCTTGAGGTATAGACCTGGAAGATACGATCAGAGCCTGCGCCGAGGCCGATCTCCGTCGTCGCGCCGGTTCCTCCCGCCAAAGCGTGCGCGACAAACTCGTGTAATCTCGGCTGACGGATGACTTCCCAATAACTCTTTCCGGTCAGCTCGACTCCTTGCCGTCCGATCATGCGCTCCATCGCTGGATTGATGAGGCGAACTGTGCCGTCAACGGCTAACACCATCACCCCTTCCTGCATGGCGATCAGCGTCGCTGCCATCTTCGCCCGGTCCTGCTTCAGGGCCTCGATCTTCTCCTCAATCGAGGCCGCCATGTGGTTCAGCACGCGCGCGAGATCCGATACCTCATCGCCGGACCCCGGCCGGATCCGTGGATGAAATTCTCCGCCAACCATGCGTTTCGCTGCCTGGACAATCTCCGCAAGGGGGCGGGTGATGCTGCGCGCGACAAGGTAACTCATGATCAGCGACAGCAGGAAGGCTATCCCCACCGCCCCTATCAATACCGCGCGCATGGCCCGGTGCTGGGCCTCGATCTCGGTCAGGGGGAGAGATAGCCGGACAATGCCCAGCAATCCGCGGTCGGGCAAACGCACTGGTACCGCGACATTCAGCATCCGGATGCCGACGGTACCGCTCAGCCGAATGCTGATGCCGAGGTCCGACGCCAGGGCCTCACGCACTTCTGGCCGGGTAAGGTGATTGTCCATTCGCCGGAGCGCCTCTCCTGATTCATAGGAGTCCCCCAGGACGGTACCGTCGGACGCGATGACGGTGACGCGCGCTTTAATCGCCTCTCCCAGCCGGTCGGCCAGTGCGTCGATTGCTTGCACGTCGGGCGAAATACCCGCAAGCGGCGCGGCAAAGATTTCGCCTGCAAGACGGGCCTGGGCTGTCAGCCCCGCCTCCAGCTGCTTCATGTCGCTGGCTTCGAAGCGCTCCAATGAGAGCCAACCAGCCACGCCCAGCCCGACTCCGGCGACCGCCAGATAACCGGCCAGGATCTTCCACTGCAGGCTGAGGCGCATGCTCTACTCGCCGGCGTCCCGCAATTTGTATCCCAAAGATTTGATGGAAATGATCGCCTCTTCGAGCAGAGGCAACTTCTGCTTCAAGCGCCGGACATGGACATCCACGGTGCGAGTGGTGCCGTGGTAGTCATAGCCCCAGACCGAATTAAGCAAGACGTCGCGCGTCAGAACTCTTCCCTGATTGCGAAGCAACTGCTCCAGCAAGCCGAATTCCTTGGCGGTCAGCGTCACTTCTTGCTTACCCACACGCACTTCGTGGCGGACCGGATCGAGCCGCAAGGACCCGTAGAGCATCGCCTTCCCATCGTCCTCCCGGCGCTCGGCGCGGCGGAGCAAGGCCTTCACGCGTGCCACGAGCTCCTTCGGGCTGAATGGTTTGGTCAGATAATCATCGGCACCCAGTTCGAGCCCGACAATCCGGTCGGTTTCTTCGGCTTTTGCCGTCAGCATCATGATCGGCGTGAGACTCGTGGCAGAATCAGCGCGCAGTTTTCGGCAGATTTCCAAACCGTCCATACCGGGCAGCATGAGGTCCAGCACGATTAAGTCCGGACGTTCATGGCGGGCGGCGGCCAGGCCGTTGGGCCCGTCCGTGGCGGAACGCACGCGAAAGCCGTCTTTCTCAAGGTAATGCGTGACGAGCTCAAGGATATCGCGCTCGTCCTCAACAATCAGAATCTTGCGGGCCGATGTCACGAGGCTGCAGCGGAACGCCCAAGGACACGCAGAATTCTCGGTGGAAGTAACCAGTGCAACGTCCCCGCGCCGGCCTTCGGCAATCCTAGGAATCCAACGCCGCAGGCCGCCGCCTTTTTCATTTCGATTGACGCGGCCGTCTTCCCGGAAATCATGACGGACAGGGCGGTGCTGAGGTAAGGCTCGTGCCCGACGCAAAGGACGACAGAGCGCGCTGGAAGACTGGCGAGGCGAGCCAGCAGCGCGTCCGGCGGGGCATCCGGCAACAGGTCATCTATCAGCTCGATTTTGGTTTTCAGGGCGAGCTGCGCCTTCACGAGGTCCGCCGTCTGCCGGGCACGGACCAGAGGGCTTGAAAAGACGTGGTCCGGTTGCACCTTGAGCCGGTACAACCCGTGTGCGCCCTGTTTCGTCCGGATGGAGCCCTCCGGTGTGAGCGGACGGGTCGCATCGTCAGCCTTCCAATTCTCGGTATCGACCGCGATGCCATGCCTGAATAAGATGACGTCCATGGTCGTGATTATGCTGAGGCAGATTCCTTGGGCACCGCTGTCACGTCGGGTTTCTCAACCGCCTTCTCCGCCGACCGTTCCAGGCGCCGCCGTCCCCTGCTCTTGAGAATAGGCTGAATCCCGGCCCGCAGCGCGTCCTGGATTTCTTCGGGTGGCCGGCGGGCGTCCACCACCTGAAAGCTGAACTCTTCGGCCATCCGGTCAAATTCTTCAATGACCAGCCCCTGATACTTCTTGAAGCTGTCATAGAGGTCCGCGCCCAATCGCATGTCCATGCCGGATTCCCAGTAGTTCATCTTTTTCGATTCGATAACGCGCAGGGCCAGGGTCTCCACATCGATGCGCAGGTAGCAAACAAGGTCCGGCACAATCGCAAAGCCAAAGACATCACGGATCCATTGCCGGTCACAGCCCCGTATGATGTTCCGCGCGAAAGCCGTATAAATGTACCGATCGGCGAGGACAATAAAGCCGGAGCGCAGCGCCGGGATGATCTGGTGCTCCAGCCGGTCCGCAAAATCCGTCGCATACAACAGGCTGTAACTCCACGGATCGAGGATGTTGCCTTGCTTGGCAATCTCGATCGTCTTGGACATCAAGGCAGATCGAGTCCATCCGGTCGTCAACACGCCGTGCCCCTGGACTTCCAACCATTCCTGCAACGCTTCGATGTGCGTCGAACGGCCAACACCGTCGGGCCCCTCGATCGCGATCAGCTTGCCTTTAAGGTCGGTCAGACTGAGGTAAGGTAAACCTCCGCCAAAATAGCGCTTCTCGTCGGCCATGGGTTCCCCGCTTCGGCTTGTAAGAGGACAGACTCTTGGACACAATGTCCCGCACCTGGGCTTGCTGCTCGTCGATTTCCAGCGTCGCGTCGATGACCGTCAAGCCGAATTCGTCCACGAGCTTGTCGTATTCGGCCAGCGCGTGGGATTGGAAGATCTTAAAGCTCTCGGTGAGGTTGGAGCTGAGACCCATATCCATGCCGGCTTCGTAATATTTCAGTTCTGCCCGCGTGCCGCTCAGCAAACGGGAAACTGACACCTCGATCGGCACGCGAAAGTAAAACACCAGATCGGGCCTGACCGCGAAGCTGTAGAGATTGCGCAGCCAGCCTGGCGACATGCCTCGCACCGCATCGCGCGCGAAAGCCGTGTACATGTACCGGTCGGCCAACACTATCATGCCCGCCTTCAGCGGCGGAAGGATCTGATGGTAGAGGCGATTGGCGAAATCAGTCGCGTGCAACAGGCTGAAAGTGAGCGGAGTGAGGACCTTCGTTTTTTTCCCGCGCCTGGTGGTTTCCTTGACGAGTTCCGAAGAGTTCCACTCCGTGAAGAATGTATTGAAATTTTGGGACTCCAGCCATTTTTGGAGCAAGCTGAGCTGCGTGCTTTTGCCCGATCCGTCAATGCCTTCCACCACGATGAGTTTGCCGGGATAGGGATGGGGATTCGCAGAGCTTTTGGAGGCACTCATGACTCGGCCTCCTCGATCGGTCGAATCTTAAAGGTAATCTCCCTGCGCAGCGCCTCGGCCAGCGTCTCGGTGCGCTCGCGAGCCGCCCACACTTCCAGCGCAGCGTCCTCTGTCGTCGTGAGAAGGAGTTCGAGGGACTTGGCCCCGATCTCGCACTCGATCCCTTTTATCACCCCGAAATGGCTGCGGTCGAGCGCATTGGCGACTCGGAGAATGCCGGCGAGCACCTCCATGGTGTCCCGATGCTCCGGCGGCAGATTTTTGAGCGTGCGGTGATCGTCTTCTGGAGGGGTCTTGCGGTGGTACCGGGCGATATTGCCGATGAGCTCGATCTCGTCCGCGGTGAAGCCCGCCAGATCGCTGTGCTTGATCAGGTAGTACGAATGCTTGTGGTGCTGCCGGGGATTAATCAGAAAGCCGATGTCGTGGAGGATCGCGCCGTACTCCAGCCATTCACGTTCAGTCTCGTCCAGCCGGTGCAGAGCCTTCGTCTGGTCGAAGATTTGCAGAGCCAGTTTAGCGACATGATGCGTGTGGACCACATCGTAGTGGCATTTCCGAGCTAATTGAATGACCTCCCGACGACGCAGGTTCGGGATTTCGCTTTCGGCCTGAATCCCTTCGCGATGCCGCTCCATGAAGTCGGACAGAAGGCCGTCCCGAATGGCCTTGTCGCTGACCATGACTTCAGAAATATCCAGACGCTCCATGATTTTCCTCAGCACGATGCACGCGGGCAATAATACGTCGGCGCGCGCGACATCGAGCCCGGGGATGTCTTGACGGCGAATTGCCGGTGTGTCGGTCAGGAGCTTCTGGATGGCCACCACGTCCTTGAAAGAAAAGCGAGCCAGGTTCAACTGCGGCAGCGGACGATCCGTCGTATGCTGGTGCATGACCTCGGCCAGGTTCGCCACCATTCCGGAAGTGCCGACAAGCTCCTCGAATCCGACCTTCTTGAACCGCGGCAGAGCTTTCTTGAGTTGCCCCTCCACGGCTTGCTCCAGTTGCTCGAGACCGTCACGAAGGGAGCGGGCTGGTTTCAGGTATAGGTCGTGGAGGCGAATCGCGCCCAACTTCAAGCTGGCGGCGTGCAGCAGCTCCCGGCGGTTGCCGGTGATGAGCTCCACGGAACCCCCACCGAGGTCGGCAATGAGCACGTTCCGGTCCCCGAAATCCATGCTTTGTCGAACGCCTAAGTAGATCAGGCGGGCTTCCTCCAGCCCGGTGACCACCCGGATGCGTACCCCTGTTTGACGCTCGACACTCTCAATGAGCTCGCCTCCGTTGGACGCTTCGCGGATCGCGCTGGTCGCCACCGCTTCAATACGGCTGACGCCCCTGTTCCGGGCGAGCATCGTAAAGTTCCGCATGACCTCGATCCCGCGCACGATCGCTTCCGGCGACAGGAATCCGGTCTTAAAGGTCTCATCCCCCAGCCGGGCCACATTCTTGTGCCGGTCGATCACTTTATACGAGAAGTCCGGCTGGACTTCCGCGATAATCATGTGGATCGAGTTGCTTCCGACGTCGATGAGGGCGAGTTTAAGCATTTACTTTCCGAGGGTGTGACGAATAATCTTCCCTTCTACCATGTATACAACCAACTCGGCAACGTTGGTGGCATGGTCCGCGATGCGCTCCAAGTACTTGGCAATAAACGTAATTCGGATGGCCCGCGTGATGGTTTGAGGATTCTCGATCATGAAAGAGAGCAGTTCGCGAAAGAGTTGCTGCGTCAAGTCATCAATAAAGTCGTCATCGGCGGTGACTTTTCTGGCGAGAACGGGGTCCGACATCACGAAAGCATCGAGCGCCTCCCGTACCATTTGCAGCGCCCAATTGGCCATTCGGGGGATGTCAATGTAGGGCTTCAGCTGCGGCTCCTCGTTTAATTCTATCGCCCGCTCGCAGACATTTTCGGCCAGATCGCTCATGCGTTCCAGTTCGGTGGAGATCTTCATGGCGGTCGTGACCAACCGCAGGTCCCGGGCGGTCGGTTGCTGCAGAGCCAGCAGACGCAGGCAATCCTCATCCACCTCCACGTCCAGCGCATTGACTTGATGGTCATTTTCGATGATCTCGCGCGCCAGGCGCGAGTCCCGTTCCACCAGCGCGCGAAGAGCACCTTGAATCTGGTCTTCGACCATGCCCCCCATGCGCAGAAGCTTGGCCTTTAAGTCCTTGAGTTCGTCGTCGAAATGGCGGTGCATCAGCCGAACCTCCCGGTGATGTAATCCTCGGTGCGACGGTCGCGCGGGGTGGTAAAGATCTGCTTGGTGTCCCCGAACTCGATCAGTTCCCCCATCAGGAAAAACCCCGTGAGGTCGGATACCCGCGCCGCCTGCTGCATGTTGTGGGTCACGATCACCACTGTCAGATCTTTCTTCAGAGTGAACAGCAGTTCCTCGATTTTCCCCGTGGCAATGGGGTCCAGCGCCGAACAGGGCTCGTCCATGAGCAGCACCTCCGGTTTGACAGCCAAGGATCGGGCAATGCACAGCCGCTGTTGCTGGCCACCCGAGAGGCTCTGCGCGCTGTGATGCAGTCGGTCCTTGACCTCCTCCCAAAGGCCCGCCCCCCTGAGGCTTTCTTCGACGACATCCGAAAGCATCCCACGATCAGTGACGCCCTGCAAGCGCGGTCCATATGCGACATTGTCGAAGATCGGCTTGGGGAAGGGATTCGATTTCTGGAAGACCATTCCCACACGCTTTCTGAGGTCCGTGACATCCACCCTTGGGCCATAGATGTCCTGACCATCAAGAAGTATGCGGCCGTCCAATCGCGCTCCTTCAATGAGATCGTTAAGACGGTTCAGGCACCGCAGAAGCGTCGACTTTCCGCATCCAGACGGCCCGATGAAGGCGGTGACTTGGTTCGGCGGTATATCGATGTTCACAGTAAACAAGGCCTGGCTCTTGCCATAGAAAAAGTTGACGTCCCGCAGAACCATTTTGGGGTCATCCTCTCGGCTTGCTTTCGAGGCAGCGTCTTCCGCTCGCCTTGTCACTGGAATACGTACAGGGCTCTGTGCCCCGCGGGAGTTGATCTCTGTGTTCGGTTCGGACAGGGTTGGCATACGGCCTCCTTCGTCACACTGAGGACCCTGCGTACTTTTTCCGAAGACGGGTGCGCAGGGAGATGGCGACCAGATTGAGGAGCACCACGACAAGAATCAAGACTAACGTGGTGATATAGACCATCGGCTTGGCCGCCTCGACGTTCGGCGATTGAAAACCGACATCATAGATGTGAAATCCGAGATGCATGAATTTCCGATCGAGATGAAAGAAGGGCCACTGCCAATCCACCGGAAGAGTGGGAGCCAGCTTCACGACGCCGGTCAGCATGAGCGGGGCGACCTCGCCGGCCGCGCGGGCCATGGCCAGAATGAGGCCCGTGAGAATAGCAGGCACGGCCGAAGGCAGGACAACTCCCCAGATCGTTTCGAATTTGGTGGCGCCCAACCCGAGGGAAGCCTCCCGGTAGTCGCGAGGCACGGCCGCCAATCCTTCTTCTGTGGTAACAATCACAACAGGCACTGTCAGCAGGGCCAGTGTCAGGGAGGCCCAGAGAATACCACCGGTCCCGAAGGTCGGGGTGGGCAACGTTTCCGGGAAGAAAAGGGTATCGATGGTTCCCCCTATCGCATAGACAAAGAAGCCGAGGCCAAAGACTCCGAAGACGATTGACGGGACGCCGGCAAGGTTGTTGACGGCGATCCTCACCAGGCGAACCACCACGCCCTGCGTGGCGTACTCTCTGAGGTAGAGAGCCGCAATCACACCGAAGGGCACGACCACGACTGTCATGATCAGAACCATCATGACGGTGCCGAAGATCGCCGGGAAAATCCCGCCTTCCGTGTTGGCTTCCCGGGGTTCTTCCGAGAGGACCCTCCAGACGTTCGCCATATACGTCAGGCTCTTCGCCAGGGCGCTCATGTCATTCGGCCGAAACGCGCGGATAATCTGAGCAGCGGGGATGCGCTTTTCTTGCCCATTCGCGTCCGCCATCAGGATTGTAGCTTCGCCCAATTGGGCATTCAGACCTTCGAGTTTCCTGGTGTCCTCCTGGTAGCGCGCCTCCGCCGCGGCAATCTTCGCCTTCAGTTGCTGGATCTCTCCCTGCGGTGTCGCTCCGCTCCTGGCTTCCAGCCCTCTGATCTTCAAACGGCTACGCTCGATATCCGCATTGATCGCCCCGATGTCGACTCGCTCGATTCGCGAGATCTGCGCGTGTAGCGCATTCGCTTTATCCAGAATCGGCAGCAGCGCGCGCCAAGAAGCCTGGTCGCCTGTGGCAATCTGCTCATCGCCCCGAAAGACGGCTTTGATCCGTCCGTACATATTGCCCCATTCTCGGCGCTCCAGGAGCACCACTTCAGGCGGCGTCATTCTTGAGACGATCTTGTCTTCATCAATCCATTTGAAGTCCAGCCCGTAGAGATCGCGGTTCCCGATTTTGATTCGCACCCGCGCCTTGCCTTGCGAATTCTTTGACTGGGCCGACTCTGGGATCACTTCACGCCCTGCCATCTGTCCCATCATGTGGCTGCCGTCCGCCAGGGTCAGTTCGATCACATTCGCCGGCCAGAAGTACCCAAGTCCGTTGACCATGATGAGGACGAGAAGCCCGATGACCATAAGCAAGGAGATGGCCAGGCCGGCGCCGCTGGTCCAGACGAAGAGATCTCCCGACGCGAAAAATTTCTTGCTCCACCGTTTCATACTCGTCCCATTCCCTCCCCTTTGTAAGGGGAGGCAGGGTGGGGTAGAAGGCTCTACCTCCCCTTACCCCTCCTTACAAAGGAGGGGAGCGATAGCCTCAGAACTGGCTGTATTTCTTGCGCAGCCGCTGGCGGATGATCTCCGCCCCGGTATTGAGGACAAATGTCATCACAAAAAGCAGCAGTGCTGCCAGAAATAGGGTTCGATAGAGGCTCCCGCCGTAAGGCGCTTCAGGAATCTCCACCGCGATGTTGGCGGAGAGCGTGCGAAAACCGTTGAACAAGCTCCAATCCATGATCGGTGTATTGCCGGTGGCCATGAGCACGATCATCGTTTCGCCCACCGCCCTGCCGAAGCCGATCATGAGCGCGGAGAAGATCCCTGGGCTCGCGGAGATGAACACAAGACGGGCGAGGGTCTGCCATCGTGTGGCCCCGAGGGCGAGAGAGCCGGCGATGAGATTCTTGGGCACATTGGAGAGCGCCTCTTCCGAAATACTAAAGATGATCGGAATGATGGCAAAACCCATCGCGAAGCCGACGACCAATGCATTGCGCTGGTCATAGCGCAGACCGAAAACCGACGCCAACCATTCTTTATAGTTCGACCCGAATAGCGCCCACTCGAACCACTGGTTCAGGCTCAGGCAGAGAATCATTGCGACGACGATGATGGGAATCAAAAGCACAAGCTCAGCACCGGGCCGAAGGCGGTTGCGTGCATGAGCCGGCACAAACTGCCAGCCGAGCGTCGCCACGATGACACTCAGAGGGACAACGAGAAACATCGCCACGATGGCCGGGAAAATCCTCTCGAGCAGAGGGGCCATCCACAGACCGGCCAGGAACCCCAACACCACCGTCGGAAGCGCCGCCATGATTTCGATCACCGGCTTGATCTTGGCTCGATAGTCCGGATGCATGAACATGGAAGTATAGATCGCCGCAAGCACGGCCAGAGGAACCGCCAACAGCAGGGCATAGAGAGTGCCTTTGAGAGTCCCGAAGATGAGCGGCGTCAACCCGAATTTCGCTTCGAAGTCATCGGTGGCGCCCGATGATTGCCACACCTGCGCCGGCCGGTCGTACCCTTCGTACCAGACAGGGAGGAATAGCGATGCAAAGGTGATCTCCGGGTGAGGGTTGTGGATCGCGTAGGTTCGAAGCTGTCCGCTCTGGTCCAGGACAATGGCTCCATTGGCTTTGGGCGCAAACATGGCAGATTGAACAGGCGTTCCGTTCCCTGGCAGGCGCAGAAGGGTTTGCTCAGACGTGGAATAGTGAACAGAGAGGTTGCCGGCCGCATCCGTCGTCACGAAGCCCTTATCGCGCTGTGACGGAGAGATGTCGGTCACTGCGGCAGGATGTGAGGCAAAGCGGTGGATCGCCTGGAGCCGCGTCACATTGCTTTCGTTGGCCAGAGGCACGGGCATCCACACGGAGACGTCCCCCGTGCTTGTTCCAATGACGAGACTGCGGTCGCCAATGAGATACGCGAGAGCTGTGACGGCGCTCCCGGAGGATGCGACGGTGTAGGTTCCAACCAAGACCGGCCGAGTGATCTCCCGCACATCAAAATGGTAGAGATGTCCATCGGCCGTCCCGACTGAAACTGTTTCCCCGCGACTGTCCAAAACCAGGGCAGTCACCGTTCCCGCAATCTGCTGTGTCAGCTCCGTGGGTGTCACGCTTGTGGAGCTGCCGCCGTCGGGACGGGCAATAACCTGACCCGCGGCGTACCAGAGACGCCCCGCCTCGGTGTAGGCGACCGCCGCTGCTCCCACGTCGGTTCGCTGATAGGCAAGGCGCACGATCTGTTGATGGGTCGGATCAACCTGAAGCGATGGTTCTATGCTCAGCGAGGGGGCAATGGTCCGGCTGCCGGAGGCAAAGTCAGTCGCGAATTCGATTGTGAGCGGAATAACCCGGCCGTCCGTGGTTCCCGCCGCAAGCCGATCGCCCTTGCCGTGTGATCTGGCCGTGACGGTGATTTTATTTTGCATGAAGAGTTCCGGAGCTTTTATCTCGATCGGCTTTCCGGTCGTCAAGTCGCGAAATGAGAGGCCGTCGGTCCGAAGGCTGTAGGCGATTTCTTGATGTTCATCCACTCCTACGATGGCGGGTTGAGGCAGCGCGTGGGAGAGACCTGTGGTAGCGTACGCGCCGGTCTGTTTGACGGTAGGAGCGAAGAACAGCGGAGCGACCTCCATCACCAGAAAAACAAAAATCGCGAGGATGCTCAGGATGACGGCAATCCCGCCGAGCTGAATGATCAGCCGGGCCAGTAGGTCCAGATATCGGCGTGTGGCGCGACGAGAACTGGCTGAAACAACAACCGGGACCGGCTCTGCGTCCGGTCCCGGTAGCGTGAGCTGAGGAGGATTAAGAGAAACGTCGCTACTCAAGCTTCTTCAATTCCTTGTCAACCATTGCCGCGGAAAGCGGGAAGAACCCGTCCTTCACGGCCACCTGTTGCCCTTCCTTGCTGTACACAAACTTGAGAAATTCCTTCACGATGGGGTCAAGTGATTTGTTCGGCGACATGTTCACATACAAATAGAGGTGCCGCCACAACGGGTACGAGCCTTCCATAGCGTTGTGCTGGGTAGCCTCCTTAAATGGCGTCCCTTCCTTCTCCGCCAAGGGAACGGCGCGGACTCCGGATGTCATGTACCCGATGCCGCTGTAGCCGATGCCGGCATGATCCTCGGTGATCCCCTGCACAACCGACGCTGATCCGGGTTGTTCCTTCACTTCATCTTTGTAGTCACCGTTTTTCAGCGCATGTTCCTTGAAAAATCCGTAGGTCCCGGAGGCGGAATTCCGGCCGTAAATGCTGACCGGTGCTGAGGCGAGAGGTCCGTCAACGCTGACCTGCCCCCATTTCTGAACGTTTTCTTTGTATCCCCAGCGCCGGCTCTTCGAGAAAATGGCATCCACCTGGGGCATCGATAGTCCCGGGACCGGATTGTCTTTGTTGACATAGACCGCCAGGGCGTCAATCGCGACCGGAAACGCGGTCGGTTTGTACTTGAACTTCTTCTCGAACGCATCCAGTTCGCTGCCTTTCATCTGGCGAGACATGGGGCCGATTTGGGCCGTGCCTTCGATAAGGGCTGGAGGGGCGGTGCTCGACCCCTTGCCTTCGATTTGGATTTTGACGTTCGGGTATTGCTTGCGGAATCCCTCGGCCCACAGCGTCATTAAATTATTCAGGGTATCGGAGCCGATGCTGTTGAGATTGCCGGAGACCCCGCTGACCTTGGCATAGGATCGGAGATTCGGATCGAGCTTGATCGCTTCCTCTGCTCGGGGGGAGCCGCTTTCGAGGATGCAAATAGCGCCCGTGAGGGTGATCCCGAGAACGGCCATTTTCCATCGGTGTGTCATCAAAACTCCTTCGCGTTAGGAAGTCTATCGGCCGCTAGTTACGTGCCTGTTACACCAGCGTTACAGAACTGTTAAGGACTCCTGGAAGCCCTATGCTAAAACGAGATCAGGGCCCGCAACCCAATGATTTGATTGTCGTAGCGCACGTACTGCGCGCACGTTGTACAATTGCTACCCGTCGCAATGGCAAGCCCGCTCAATGCGCCCGTCGTATTGCCGAGGACAGTCTCGTTATAGAACTCGTAGTTCAAGGAGAAGGCCAGCCACTTTGAATAGTCGTAGCTGATCCCTGCGTAGTACGACTGAATATTACCTCCCTCGGTGTCTTTGTTCGGCTTCATGAAGTAATACCGGCCATGCAGGCGAAGCTTCTCCAACCCAGGAATCCGCCACCACGCCCAGACCTCATACCCGCGTCCCTGGTGAAAGCGGGGAATACTGGTTGACGGACCATTCGTGCTGCCGTAGGTTGCTGCGGCTGCGGAAGTGTTGCCGTTGTAGGTCGCCGGCACATTGAATGCTTGGCCGTTCGGAGAAAAGCCTTTCTGACCGATATCCCCCCCATCGTCCGCCCAGACCGCTTGCAGGTTCAGTTTGAAGCGATCGGACGTGGAATCGTAGAACTCAACGTTGCCCAATGCGCGCTGAGGATTGAAGCCTTCAATCCCATTGCGCAGGCGCTCGTTGTGTCCGAACAGCGAGAAGATGACCCCTTTGATAGGCTCTACACTCACACGACCCAGGACCGCGAAACCTTTTCCGTTCGGTGTGTTCTGATAGCCTTCGCCGTTCATGAAGGAGAGGTGGTATTCGACCTTGTTGTCCAGAACCTTGCCCATGAGGCTTGCACCCAGGTCGGATGAGGTCTGGAAGTTCTGTTGGTCTGTCATGATCGGGAACAAGTAACGGTAGGTCCACCGTGATTCTTCGTATTCAATCCACGGCGTCTGCCCCTGGCCGACTCGCAACTCTACGCCTGGGATGATGATATGGTTATAGTACCCGTACTTGACGAATGTCTCGTTGCGTCCCTTGCCGGCGAACCCCGAGAGCCCGAACGGCGCCGCTTCATGGCAATTGCCGCCCTGGAAATCTGTATTCGCGGCGGGACAGCCACCGCCATTGCCGACGTTGTTCACCATCTGATCGATGGTCAAGCGCAAATGGTGCCCGCCTTCAAAATACTTGCGGACGTTCAGATACGTCCGGGTAAAGTGAAAGCCTTGCGCGAGACCACGGTTGTTCTCTGCGGTGACTTCGTTCAGACCCTTCTGCAGGCGATTCGCGGTAAAGGAATCACCCATGGCGTAGGTGGCATCGAGGTACATGGTGACACCGATTTCCAGACCTTTGAGTATCTCAAGGGACTGATGGCGCGGCGCTTCCGCGCGGTACTCCAAGCCCTTGCCCGCTGTCGCGAGCTTCTCCTTGTCCGCTTTGATTTTGACCCAGTCCTCCTTGGTGATCACGCCTTTTTCGAAAAGCACATCCTCGACATCGGCGAAGGCGGGCACCTGGAAACCGATAAGAAAAGACAGACTGAGCACGCTGATGATTGCCAGCAGCCTCACGCCCCTACGGTTCAGTCGCGATTCCTGCATTAGGTCACCTCCTACAGGTCAGTTGTTCGGGTCGGATTTCTGGGGAGTGCAAGCGAATGTCGCTCACCGTCCGGCGCACTCATACGTGTCTAGTGTTTTCGCGAAAGCACTGGCATGTTACAGGAAGGTAAATTCTTTGGTAAGACGAGCCCTTGAGTTGCCAAAGGGACGGCTCTTGCCTACAATGCGGGCTTCCAACTCACTCGGCTGCATTGTTTTTGCTGCAGCAGCTTCACTGGAGTACAGGCATCAATGAGGCACGCCGGATCGATCCTTATTATTGTCCTTTTTTTCACGGTCGTCGGATGTGCGTCTCGCATCACACCGATCTATGAAGATCCCTCCCTGAACATCAAGCTTGAGCCGAACCCAGCCGGATCAAGTGACGTATCCAGTATTGGGAACGCAAGGTTGCCAAGGCCAGAGGATTTCGCGGGGATATTGCGCGGCTTCTATGCGCAGAAGAAACAAGGCCTGTTCGAGTATGTGATCGGAGGATCCAGGACTCAAGCGGTTTTCCCCGAGGAGAATATCCCGGTATTGGCGTCTGAGCTGCTGAAGGGACTCAGGAGCGCCCAACCGGACGAGCGAGTGGCATTTCAGATATGGAGGACCGGCAAAAAAGGACTGCGCGACGAGACCAGCGGGGCGATGTATTTGCGCGGGAGCTTACTCTCTGTCTCGGTGGATAAATTTCGTGTGCCTCAGCGGATGAGTTATGAAGGCGCGGAGGGCGGCAGCGGCAAGGATTTTGACTTACTCTTTGAGCCTGGTGACGCGATCGTTGATCGGCAAAAAGGATTCGTGAAAAGTCTGTTGGGAAGCGACACGCCTGCAGTGACGCTTGACCTGAACCGGCTGTCCGGGACCGGCCCCTTGGGGGATAAGGCTCAAACGAACCCTATTTCCACCAACATTCCTCCGGAACGAACTGCTTCCCCTGCATCACCAGAATCAGTCTCTCGCCAGACTCTCTCAGAGAGCGAAACGATCAGGCTGCTACACCAGAAGATCACTCAGCTGACCGAGTCAAACCAAGAGTTAGTGAAAAGCTCTTCGGGAAAAGAAGAGGAGCTCGCAAAGCTCCGCCAAGAACTTGCGGAGGCCAAACAGGCGTTAGCCGACAAAGTCCTGGAGCTGGACCGGCTGAAGAGCAAGACCAAACGAAAGCCATAGCTCGCGTGAAAGTAAGAAGAGGCCCAAGGGGCGCGTCATGACTTCCACCATCAAAACGCAGGACAGCCACGACTGCCCTGCTACCGAAACATCCCAGGCCGCGCAAGCATTATCAGGCACAAGTTTCGAAGCTCGGATGGCCAGCGACCGCCTTCGTTGCTTGCGCTATGCCAAAGCCCTGGAAAACGCCTTCCGTCCTGCGACCGTGCATAAGCTGCGTACCCATCTGCGGCGACTGCAATCGTACGCCGAGTTCCTCGAAGACAGCAGGGCCGCTGAGCGTCTGGGGCGGGCCGTGTCTTGGTTCAGCCGTTTGCGCTCTCTCTATGAATTGCAGCGCTATCTTCGCCGGAACGGCGCGGGCGCAAAGGATTGTAAGCGCGTTGAGAAGGCCCTCAGGAAGGAAAAAAAGAAGATCAGGGACACAGAACGCCCGGTTGCTGTGAGACTGTTGCTCGCGAAGATCACGGTCGAGAGGCTCATGCGGCCGGGAGAATACATCAGGGGACGTCTTCAGCGATTGCAGCTGGAGAACAGGACCGTGTTGAGCGAGGCGCTGCAGTGCTTGTCCTCCAAACCGAAAAGGAAAGAACTGCATCGGCTGCGCTTGCTGATTAAGTCCCTGCGCTATCAGCAAGAGATTGCGGTGGAGATGCGATGGGGAAATCCCCAGACCGTCAACGCGCTCAAGCGGTTGCAGACCGTACTGGGTGAATACACCGACCTAGAGCAGTTCCTGTCACTCGCCAAGGAATTGAAATTGAGCTGCAGGAAGAAGATTAGGAAGGATCGCCGCCGTTCTCGCGAGCGGGCCCGCCGCGCTGTCCTAAAGCTCAAATCCGAACAGGCTCATCCCCTCCTGCCCATCCGCCGATCACTCACTTCGGTCTAGTTCAACAACAATTTACAGAGAGGTAACGACGGCGTGACTTGCCTGTAAGCCAGGCAGGACAGACTACGACACGTAAAGAGCGCGAAGAAAGGAGAATACTATGATGACGGTTAAAGAGATCATGAAACGTGATGTCGTCAGTGTCCCGTACGGAGTTCCTGTGGTGCAGGCTGCCAAAATGATGCGGCAGAGAAAGATCGGCAGTGTTTTTGTCCGGTTGGAGGGACGCATTGTGGGCATTGTGACGGAACCGGATATCGTGCGGGAAGTGGTCGGCGCGGAGCGCAATCCCGCACTCATTGCCGTCGAAGATGTTATGAGTTTTCCGATCGTTGAAATCGAGGAGCGATCTCCCTTGACGGAAGCCGCCGACTTGATGGAGAGGCACGCAACGCGCCACCTGGCAGTGACGAAATCCGGAGAGCTCGTGGGCGTGGTCTCCGTGAGAGATCTTCTCCACCCGGTTTCGATTGATGAATTCTAGCGCAGGACTCCGTACCAGTCTGGGATGCTCCGAACGTTCTTTCCCGCCACTCCTCAAACACTTGCAACCATAGTTTTTCTACCCTTTTCTAGTGAAGAATCGAAATAGATACGACCTGTATCTATTTAAGACGGATCCAAGACATCGATCAGTCCAAATCTCGAGTATTTCTGCGGGGATCTGAGACCCATTTGGGGCATCTGTCCTGCAAAAGTCTCTGGTAGGGACACGAGACAAAGGAGGGGCCGGTGCAACCCTAATCCAATAACGGCTCTCTGGACAGGCGGTAGGCTTCATATTAACGCCCTGGAGAAATGAAAGGATGAGGCCAGATGAGAGACTCAGTCGACATATATCCCGAACAGGTAGTAAACCTCAGCGACCATCGAGAAGACCATGGAACTCTATTATTCACCGAATCCCTAGTGCTGCTTTTCATAGATAGCCGGGCACGTAAGCTTTGTCAGGAGATCCAGCGTGCCGAAGGGCAGAACGGGACGGCCCTGCTACCGATGTCGCTTGTGAAACTATGCTGGGAGATCAAAAATGTGTTGCCGTTACGAAATCATCCCAAAGACTGGGAGGAGATTTCGGTCAAACGCGTGGTCAAAGGAACAGAAGGGCAGATTTTTGTGTGCGGAATCGGACTGCCGGACCTGATGGGTGCCGAGGCAGGGATTTTACTGACGCTCGATTATATCGGCGCTCGCGCCGGGCCCAGATTTAACAAAAGGATGGAGCAGTTTCAGCTCAGTCACAGGGAGACCATGGTGGTCCAGGATCTTCTGAAAGGGTGGACCAATAAGGAGATCGCGAAGGAATTACACATCACCGAGCAAACGGTAAAAGAGCACCTCAAACATATCATGGAGAAAACAAACACCACCACGCGCACCGGCATACTTTCGATCTTGAGCGGCCTTGACTGACTCTTACCAATTATTCTAAATGTGAGCGTATATTCATCTTTGCCCGCTCCAGAGACCTTGAAGGCCTGCGCCACGTCGATGTCCAGGGCTTTTGCAAACGTGCAGCTTCAGGAATTTCTTTCGACTGAAGAGATAACTTCGGAGGCGTACACATGAAGCTGCATCGGATACCCGCGGAATCGAAAGTGAACCTCGCCGAGATCGCTCCGGATAACACCGGGGACTATCCTGCGAACGACAAGGGAAAAGCGGCCGCCGAGGAGGACATCAAGGCGCTCTTGGAAAAACTCAAGCAGCTCCAGGAGCGGCTCTATGCGGGCTCGGCTCAAGCATTGCTCATCGTCTTGCAAGGTATGGATACCAGCGGAAAGGACGGCACCATCAAGCATGTGATGAGCGGAGTGAACCCTCAGGGCTGCCGGGTGACGTCTTTTAAAGTCCCGACGTCGACCGAGATCGCACATGATTTTTTGTGGCGCGTGCATCACGAAGTACCCCCAAGGGGTCTGATCGGGATCTTCAACCGCTCGCATTACGAGGACGTACTGGTGA